>Ga0214919_10007866_pt1 | contig 14259 bp, 28 predicted proteins | sample LL1503_MetaG_FD_177994 | JGI IMG/M metagenome (GOLD analysis project Ga0214919, IMG submission 177994) | Freshwater microbial communities from Lake Lanier, Atlanta, Georgia, United States - LL-1503 | ecosystem: Environmental > Aquatic > Freshwater > Lake | place: USA: Georgia | collected...
AAGAAGTAGGCTTCCGCAAGAGCTATCATGGCGGCTTGGACTTGTGGAACCCCGGTGGGTCAGGTACCCAAAGCATGGACATCAAAGAAGCAGGCGCCCAAGCCTACGCTGATGTCCTGCGCCAATATGGCATCCAGGCATACATGAGCTCACGTGCCGATTGACCAATAAAAGCCATTCTGTTATAATTACATCATGAAGACACTAAGTTTTACGATTGAACTACCTCGCCAGCGCCGTCGTGCGGTGGAGTTGTACTCACGAGACACTCCGTTTAAACCTAAAGCAGAGAAGTCACGTGTGGCGTACAATCGCAAGATCAAACACCGTAACAAAGACGAACAATGAAATTACTATGCTTTGTGGTTGTGTCTGCCATGGTGACTGGATGTGCCAACGTAACTCCGCCCATTGATGTCACACTAATTCCTAATGACTGTGCCAATCAAACACGAATCATTCGTTGGTTAGAAAGTCAAGCACAGTTAACACCCGTAGGAGCAGACAAAGTTGAATATGACCGATACCGCCAGACTGTCAAAAGTCGTATCTGGAATCTTCGTTATAACTGCAATCCTGTGTAACACAGGTTGTGGTACTGTTCAGACCAAGCCAATGGCATTCGAAGACCTTGAGTACTTTCAAGTTGATTGTAGAAAACGCACAGAACAGATTGCCATGTTGCAAAGTATGAGATCCACTAGAGATGACAAGATGTTTGCCAGAGTAGGCAACATGTTGCAACCCTGGCAAGTGATAACCGATCCTGATGCCTACAGCAACAGACATTCAGTAGGATCGGGTCGTTCAAATTGGCTGTTGAATCAGAAATTAATGGAACTGGGATCATGTTAAAATTATCAATGTTGACTGTTGCACTTGCGGCAACCATAGCACAAGCGGACCAATGTGTGCTTCAAGAAAAAACTGTGAGCCGTTCCGCAGTTGTGATTGCCGAACGCAGTGATGTCCGTGCAGAAGTTGTACCTGCATTCTCGGGCGGACGCAAGTGCATGGTAAACTTTAGAGTGAGGATTGGGCCAGAGTGGCACACTGCCTTTGGTGAGCATGAATGGTCAGGTGATCGTCCACGTGAGGAAGCCTGCGGTGCGGCTGTAAAACGAGCCGAGGATTCAGTGCGTGAGCGTGTGGGGCGCAGTCAGGTCATAAGCGAAAAAGCCTTGATCTGTAATGACAACCCAGACCTAAAGACCTTGCGCCAAACCAACCCAGGCACCATAGGTGAGCTGGCTCAGTTTCGTCCACATCCTGACCGTCCGAGAGAGTTTTGGCACAATGGTGCTCCGTGTAGGTTCTTTTTGGACAGTGCCTATGTGCGTAATGACATTCGAACTTTTGAAGGCGTGATCTGTCGAGTACACGATTTGAAATGGGTAGTGGTTGACAAGTTTTGATCAATCTGCTACAATGCTTTATCTGTTAACTAACCTGAAAGGTATGTATGAAACTTGTTAAACTTTCTGCTATTGCACTCAGCGCCAGTCTTGTGGCCTGTGCAAGCACTCAAAAAACTGAGGCTCCCATGCCCCAGGTGGTGGCACAGCCGGCACCGCAGGTGTATCAAGCACCTGTGCATCCTTATGCCATGCCAGCGGCACCTGCTCGCGCAGTTGTTTCTGCGCCTGAATGGTTTGTGCGACTGCCCGAAGATACCGCAGACATGATGTTTGCGGCAGGTACTGCTACATCTGTGGATGAGCAAATGGCCTACAACAAGGCTCGCATGTTTGCAGAACAGAAATTGATTGAAACCATGACTGCACGAGTTCGCAGTTTGACCAAGAGCTATCGTGCTGATTCTGGCGATGCACTCAACGAACGTTTTGAGCAGACTGTGCAGAAAACTGCTAACGGTGAGTTGATTGGTGCTCAGCGTGTGGACAGTCGTGCCACACATGATGGACGCTCTTACAAGGTGTATGTGTTGATTCGGTACCCACTGGGCGAAAACAACATCCTGCGCAAAGAGCGCAACCAAACACAAGCCCGTAAGGACAGCGAACTTCGTGCCGCAAGAGCACATCAGGATCTTGACCGTACTCACGCCGACGAAGCGGCTCAGCAAGAACGAGCTGATCAGCAACGTCGGGAACAGATTGGACCGCGTCCAGAGCCAGCAAAATCTGTGAATACTTCGCAGACTGAGCTCAAACTACTGGATGTAGACAACGAAGAATACAAGCGCAAACGGGACGAAGCCCTGCTCAAACCACATGCTGTGATCGGACAAATTACAGTGCGATAAACGGCGTATAAATAAAAGGCAGCTGAGGCTGCCTTTTCCTATATCTAAATCATGCCCACAGACAACTCTCTTCAACTTGAGCAAACACACAGCCAGACCCTAGCTGATGCAGGAATGTATGTTTTTATGGGGGAGGTAGATGACGAAAACATCAAGCCCATCATAGAATGGATCTTGCACGAAAACCATGTGGTCAAGAAAAAGAAAAAAGAACTGCTGTTAATGGTATGCTCAGAAGGCGGCGAAATGGGTTCGGCCTTTGCTTTAATTGATGTCATGCACAGTTCAGTTATTCCTGTAAAGACTGTGGGACTGGGAGTGATCGCAAGTGCCGGATTGTTGATATTCATTGCCGGCCACAAGGGACGCAGAGTTCTCACGCCTAACACATCAATCTTAAGCCATCAGTTCTCATGGAGCAATGAAGGCAAGGTGCATGAATTGTTTGCTACCATGCGAGAGTTTGAACTTACACAGGCCAGAATGATCACACATTATCAAGCCTGCACTGGATTAGATCCAGAACAAATTCGCAAACATCTATTGCCACCACAAGATATCTGGCTCAGCGCCGAAGAAGCCCTAACTTTAGGCGTCTGCGATCATGTGTCAGCAGTGACTAAAAATTAAGGCACCATAACTATAACTTCACCTGTGGTGGGGTCGTAGTACATGGGGTAAAATCCTGCTGGCGTTGCGCCAGACACAGCTCGCACAGGTTTAACTGTGAATGTATTAGGGGTAGTTTGTTCAAGTGCTCCGCCGGTGGCATTTAACACAATTGAATTGTCAGCTTGATTTGTTTGAGCAGCATAGGCACCAATTGCAATTGCATTAGCACCTTGGGCATCGTTACCTGCGCCAATGCCAACTGCTACCGAAAACGCACCCTGACTGACTGATCCTGCAGCCAATCCAACTGCGGTTGCGTTCGCACCTTGATTGGTATAGCCAGCAGAATATCCAATTGCTACTGCGCTAGATCCTTGCGATATTTCACCAGCTATGTTTCCGATTGCTACTGCATCGATGCCTTGTGAAGTAGCACCGGCCAGCGTGCCCAGTGCAATTGATGCAGGCCCTGATGCATTGTTTTTATCACTTAACAGTGCCCATGTGGTTGTGCCGGATGGTGTGGCAATCACAGTGAGTTGTCCCAGCGCATTTCCCACATACAAAATATCGGTGGTTTGATCAACAACCAATTCGCCAGGGCGAGCATTACCGTTGTAGTTGGTAATGCTTTCTTGAGCATTGTCTTTCATTGCAGCACGTGAGATGCCAGTAATGTTAGCGTATGGTGGTGGTGGATTGGCCATTTTTTAATCTTTCAATTTGTCAATATTTATTTAATGTTTTCTTAGATTTCTGCCTAGTACTTCGGCAGTCATCTGAGGTTGTGGCTGTGTTCTTGCTGTTCGTACACCTGGACCTGTGAGTCTACTGGTCGGCTCTTTAACTTGATCTCCGGTGTCAATTACTCCGCCTTGTGCCTGATCCGCAGTTGGTGTAGGCGCAACTGTCTGGGGTTGTGCTGGCTGAGGCTGAGCCGGTGCTTGATTTTGTTTCTTTAATGCAGCACGAACTAAATCTAGCAAATAATCCAGCTCAAATGTATTGGTCATCCTACCAGATTTTAAAGCAGCCAATCTCACATGCATTATAGGTTTCCCAGTATTTTTATCAATGATATAGATATACGGAGTAGACTTAGATTCAGAATCAACTACTACTCCTAAATCAACATAAGAAGCCAATGCATCAATCACCTGAGGATTCAATTTATTATACGTTCCGTTAGCATCAAAATTTACATAAACTAATCGTTTGTCACCTTGAATACTATTTTTTAATCTACTGAGAAAATTTCGTAGGTACTCGCCTTCTTCAGCATCATTTTTATTGGATATGTAGGCCTCCAATTGCGAACCTATTATCTGATAAATGTCTTTTACAGCCTGCACACGCTCTTTGGCTTCTTCGGGAGTGTCGACTTTATTGCGTTGTTTTGATTTAAAATTAGTTGCTTGCATGGCATCAGCAGCTGACAACGGATCTAACCCCAAGATGTCGTATAATTTTTCAATGCCTGCAGCATTCATACCACTGGATTGTTCATACATAGAACTACCAGCCTTGATACTCATGCTCAAATGACTCAGTGGCCTTTCTTCACCTGACTTCTCAGTTCTGGTAGCAAGAATATCTACTTTATCACCACCTATGCCAACTACACCAATGTTAACTGGATCTCGAACATTATTATTAGTAAAAAATCTATTGTATTTTTGCACGTCCGATTCAGTGTTTACATAATTTAAAATACCTTGTAAGATACCCCAGGCTTGTTTATCAGATTGGTCTACATTCACCGCTCTCAAAAATGGAGGAGTACTCAATTGAATAGTTAATTTTAGTGTATCTTGTACTTTTTTATCAGTATCATACACTTTTTTAGTCAATTCACTAAGTGTTGTTGATACAGTTTTTTCTGGATCTTTAACATCAGTGGCATTGTTTTTCATTTGTGCTGCTACCCGGCGCCAGTCTTCAACACTAATAGAAGGCTGATTTCTATTGAGCAATCTGGTAAAAATAGCAATAGCTTTCATTGCTTCGGTTGTGGGCCCCACATTTGCTTTGCCTTCTGCTTCGCCGTCCGCACCGATGCCTGCTCTTCCACCAAAATCACTTGTTTTCATTAATGTGTTAAGTGGCACGCCGCCCAATGTAGTGGGCATTCGGTTGTTGCTGATAACCACACCCCGGGCATCGTAGTTGGTTTTTAATATATCAATGAGATTTGTAAGTTCTGCTCTAGTTATCGGTATTTTAATTTTTTTGCCATCTACAGTTAAAAAATCATCTTTTGCTTTAAGACGCTTAATAAGAGTTTCTAGACGTGATTTGTCATAAAATGTTCTTTGGGCTAATTCAGCTTCATTTAAGATAACATCGTCAAGTAAATTAAGTAGATCGCGCATTGGGGGTTCCGTAAGAATATGCTGTACTTATCTCTACTATAAGTAAACTCACAATGAACATCTCCATACAAGTTTCCGGTGATTGCTGGTACAATCAGCCTGAAATAGAACAACTGTTGGCCAACACTCCTGGCAACACAGATCTTGTGCTAGACATGAATAGTGAAGGGCCTAGCTTGCAACGCCTGGGCATTAGCGGTGTGCTTGATGCTTGGCTGGCCCAACACAATCAAGATCCGTCCACAGTCACAGTCACTCGCTGGAGCAATAGTGCCGAACAAATTAGATACAATACACGGTTGTGTTCTATTCCTCGCAGTCATTTTTGGCGCATGTCTTACTTGTATAAAATTGATCCAGTGGTCCATCTTCCACGCAACCCCGACTGTTTGTTTGGATTGTTTCTGGGTCGAGGAACCATACCACGCAATGTAATACTGTATCAAACACAGCAACAATGGGCTGATAAATTTTTGATCAGTAGATTGAAATCCTACACACCCGAGGGTCGCAGGGTACCAGAACCTTGGAACATACTCAATCAAACTGGGTGGAAAATGCTTGACTCACTGAGTGACTGGATACCAACAGACCAACACAATCAAATAATTGAATGGTTTAACACCACTGAATTCGCCAGCATTGACAACAGAACAGTCAGAGATCAGTTTGGCGACAAAGCAAATCATGGTATACACAATCGCAGTATGCTTGATCACTATCACAAATTTTCTATAGAATTAGTGTGCGAAACATACACACTTGGTAATACGTTTTTCCCCACTGAGAAAACTGTAAGGCCAATTATGGGCACAAAGCCTTGGTTGATACATGGCCCTGTTGGCCATATTCAACATCTCAAACAACTGGGTTTTCAAAGTTTTGATTCAATCTGGGACGAACGTTACGACCAACTGGAGGGGCCTGCAAGATGGGCGGCCATGCAAAAAATAATCAACACTTTAACCAGGCTGGATCCTGTTAGTTTGAATATGCTGTTGGAACAAGCACATCGAATTGCCTTGTTCAATAGACAGCAATTAAATGAATTTTTAGATCATGATAATCAAAACGTTTGACCAAGGGTGGGGGCAACAGTATCCACTCAAACAGTATGAACAAGATATTGTGAATGATCTTATTAGACCATTTGTTGTGAGCAGTCAGAAAATAGTTGTAATCAACAGTGTTTGGTACACAACAGACATGCACGAACAAGTAATGACTTGGCTTCGCAATAACCCATGGGATCAGATTGTGCTGGTTGCCATGCTTGATGCGGCCATACCGTACCCAGATCGTTACAAGGAGTTTGACCGTCCAGTAACTGGAATAGGATATTACCCAGGTACAGGACAGGTAGATTTTTGTGCGATGTTTGTGGATCATTTTTTGCAGGCGCCTGATCACAATATATTGATAGATCCTGCCACAATCGACACTGCCTACATGTGTTTGAATCGCAAACCTCATTGGCACAGACAAAAACTATACAGCAAATTGGAAGCATTGGATTTGGTCAAAAAAGGTATTGTGAGTATGGGCGGAAGCGGACAAGCTGTGCAAGCACTGGCACAAGATCGAGACCACGATTCTTTGGCACCAAATGCCACTCGAGATCATTATGGTATCCCCAATGACATAGTGAGCTTGGGGCATGTTGACAACTGGTGTAGACATTTAGTAAACGTGGTTACTGAAACTTTTTATGACATCAATCAAACTGGTTTTGTCAGCGAAAAAATCTACAAGCCTATTGTGGGATGTAGACCATTCTTAGTATACGATCCTGATGGTGGCACCCGTTGGTTGACTGAAAGAGGATTTGAAACTTACACATATGATTTTGGGGATATTTCAGATTTGGATCTCTCAAAGCCCAACAACATACCTAAATTTTTAGTGTCGTTGTGCAGTCAAAATCCAGTGTACTGGCAGAAAAAATTCGTTGACTTACAGGAAAAAATATTATATAATAAAAATCATTTTGCTGATTATGTTCAGCAACAACATAAATTGGTTAAACAAGGAATCCCATGTCAAATTTAGTACCTATTGTTATTGAAAACACTTCTCGAGGCGAACGCAGTTATGACCTGTACAGTCGACTGCTTAAAGATCGCGTGATCATGTTGGACGGCGAAATTGCCCAACACACAGCCAGTTTGATCTGTGCGCAGTTGTTGTTTTTGGAAAGTGACAACCCTGACAAGGCCATCAGCTTGTACATCAACTCGCCAGGCGGATCAGTCACAGCAGGCATGGCCATTTATGATACCATGAACTTTATCAAACCCGCAATTCATACCATTGTGATGGGGCAGGCTGCAAGCATGGGTTCGCTGTTGGCCGCAGCAGGCAACAAAGGCCATCGCTATATTCTGCCCAATGCACGACACATGATCCATCAGCCGCTAGGTGGTGCATCAGGTCAAGCTACAGATGTAGAAATTCAAGCTCGAGAACTATTGCGTTGGAAAACTGTGTTGACTGATATATATGTTAAACACACTGGCAAAAGTCATGAACAATTGCGAGCAGACATGGAGCGTGATAACTTTATGACTGCACCGGACGCAGTTGAATATGGACTGGCAGACAAAGTTCTAACCACTCGTGACCAATAAAAATATCTTTTGTAATACTCCTTGGTATGAACTGCATATTTATTGGGATGGTAGTTTAGGAATCTGTTGTCAAGAAGATCACAAACTATACTCACAAGGCAATTATAATATTGCTAGTATGACTATTGCAGAGTGGTTCAACAGCGATCCAGTAACGCAATTCAGACAGAAAGTGTTAGCAGAATCAAAAGTATCTGCTTGTCGCAGATGCTATGTGGAAGAACAAGCTGGCGGCATGAGTCGCCGCCAGCGAGGCAATCAAAAAAGTGCTATTTTTCTGCAGGCGTTTGCAGATAGCTTTGAGCAAAGTCCCATACAACAACATATCAATCAGTCTGGTACAACTGACACTCACCCCATAGACATTCACATTGATCTTGGGAATTTTTGTAACTTGGCTTGTAAAATGTGCAATGCCCAAGCCAGTTCTAGAATTGCCAGTCAGGAAGTCAAGTGGGGCATTGATTCTAGTGCGCAGTATCTTGGTGTGGATTGGACACACAATGACCAAACTTGGAGTAATTTTAAAACACAATTGTTAGCGTTACCCGGGCTTAACAATATACATTTCATGGGTGGAGAAACGTTGTTGACAGATCGGTTTGAAGATCTAGTTAACACTATGATTGCACATGGTCGGTTTGATGTGTGTTTTAGTTTTGTCACAAATGGCACAGTATATCGTGCTGAATTATTAGAAAAACTATCACAGTTTAAAAGAGTAGGAATTGAAGTCAGTATTGAAACTGTAGATCAACATAACGCATATCAACGCCAGGGTACGGATACTGACTTGGTGCTAAAGCATCTAGCACAATACAAAGCATTTGCCGATGGCACAAACATCACAGTGAGTTTACGGCCAGCTGTGAGCGCACTGACCATTGGATATTATGCTGGACTGTTGGAATATGCACTAGAACAAGGATTCCTGGTAAAGAGTTTGTTGGTTAATGATCCGCAATATTTGGATGCTGTAATTTTGCCAGATGAAATTAAATTACAATATCTAAAATCATATGAAAAGTTTGAAACCATAGCCGATGTTGATTACAATGCTAGTGACCCGGGGCAATTAAAAAACAATATCGCTCAACAAATTAACATGATCACAAACATTCTCAAACGTGACCGTCCCAACAATGCGGATGAATTGTTATGCAGCATGGTTGCTCACTGTCGCCGCTGGGATACTGTATATGGCTACAATGCTAGAATACTATACCCAGAACTTGAAACAGTTTGGGATAAACATGGCTACTGATTATCCAGTTAAAATAAGCGTGAGATTGCGTCCGATAAATCAACCACGGGTAATAGTGACTACGGGCGGTAAAAGTATTGACCAAACGTTGACACACACTCAAGATTTTGAATTTGACTTTGTTGCAACAGATCGAGCAATAGTCCAAGTACATCATGTTGACAAATTGGATTCAGATCCAGTCACTGCTGTAGAGATTGTGAGCGTGAGTTTTTTTGGCATTGCTGATCCACAGTTTGTGTGGGCTGGAGTCTACACGCCAGTATATCCACCACATTGGACTGGGCCTAGCGAATTGCCTGGCCAAACTTATCTTGGGTGGAATGGCACATGGGCACTGGAATTTTCAGTGCCAGTTTTTAGTTGGATGCACCAAAAACTCAACCTAGGATGGTTATATCAATAGTACCAGGTACGGCTGGCTCGACTCATTCTGTAAGAATGAATAGTGTCACCCCAAGCTACCAGCATTTCAAACACACGATTAAAAAATTTAGCGATCATATGAACCCTTTAAATTCTTGGCTGAACTCTCTTTGGAATCGTTCAACATCAAATACGTCAGTTGGACGTCTGCTGGTAATATATGCTTCCAGTTTAGACTGGTATCCCGAATCGGGAAACATTTCGCCCAGGCGTTCTAATAATTTTGTCATTAGTTCGGACATGGTTTTCTCCTTCTCAGTATTTACCATGAGAGACAAAATAGTCAGTAGAAACCATGAGATTTGCCCATGAAAATTAGATTGATAGGAATACGCAACAATTTGGGAATTGGCGTACATTATACCAAATTTGCCGATGCACTTTTAAAACTTTCCCATTGGAACGAACTGGTAGAAGAAGTACAATTCAACGATCAACAAGCAATGCAGGCAGCAGTGGACAAAAGTGAACCAGATGATATTAACATTTGCTTTGTTAGCTTGCCTAAGTATTTTCGTGGAATAAATCTGCAATGGATAGTGTTTGAAAGCACTCTTGTGCCGCCCACTGTCATGCGCGATATGTTTACCGCAGATATAGTGTGGGTTCCTAGTGCGTGGGGACGAGATGTGCTAATAAAAAATGGAATTGATCCTGCACGATGCGATGTGGTCCCAGAAGGAGTTGATGCCAGCCGATTCCATCCTTGGCATCCGCCTGCAACTGATGGTGTATTTCGTTACCTGCTCACTGGCAAATACGAAGAAAGAAAAAGCATAACTGAAACTGTTGACTCTTGGGCACAAGTACTTGGCAACGACCCTTCAACCGAGCTGTGGATCAAAACCAATCATTTTGAAAATCACGAAAAGAAACAACAACAAATTCGTGAACACGCTGCTCGTTTACAATTAAAAAATGTCAATGCATGGTATGGCTCAATACCCGAAAACGAACTAGCATTGCTGTACCAACGCACCAATGTGTTTGTGTTGCCCAGCAAGGGTGAAGGATGGGGACTGCCGTTGATTGAAGCTGCCGCGGCCGGCATGCCAATCATAACAACCATGTACAGTGGTCACACAGAATTTCTCAACAAAATCACAAGCAGTGTGGTGCCTGTGGAGTATGATATGGTTCCCATAGCCTGCCCAGAGTACACACATTACTATCCCACTAATAACCAGGACTGGGGACAGTGGGCACAGCCCAGAGTCAACAGCATTGGGCAAGCCTTGACGTATGCCCGTGAAAATTACACAGAATTAAAAGAAAACGCTGTGGCCAACAGTGAAATTATTCGCAAAGAATTCAGTTGGGAACAGTCAGTGACCACAGCTATGAAGATGTTGCAACAACGTGGATTACTAAAATGAAAAAACTAGATTGGTATATCAAATGGGCTGCCACAACGGTGATCTGCGCAGGTGCATTATGCACGTCACTCAACATCTATCCCTTGGGTCCTATCTTGCTAAACATTGGAACGGTGCTGTGGCTTACAGTCAGTATCATGTGGCGTGAGGCCAGCTTGATAGCAGTTAATGCCATAGTACTAGTGATTTACACCACCGGATTGGTGGTAAAACTTTTGTTGTAATTGACGTCAAATTCCTGAAGTGCTACAATCAGCACTTATAACAAAAAGGTGCTTATGGAATTTTACGTTGAAGCAGGTCCCAAGACCAAAAAGTTCATCGAAAGTATCTTGCCCAGTATGCTTGGTCAGTTAGGACTTACCAATTGTAAAAAATTGTTAATGGTCAAAATGGATCACGAGCTTGAGGACATGGGCAGTACTGTGCCCATGCTGGGCATTGACACTTATCTTGTGGTGATAAAACCCACACGGAACTTTCACACCCTGGGCTCCACCTTGGCTCACGAACTGGTGCATGTGCGGCAGTTGGCCAAAGGTGTGCTAAAAATCACGCCCCGAGGCCGCACATGGCAAGGCAGATTTTACTCAAAGAAAACACCATACCTGCAACAGCCCTGGGAAATTCAGGCCTTTGCCCAGCAGGAAATTGTGTTTCGCAGGGCTATAGACTAATACTTTAGTACTACTTTTTTTTGGTTGACCAATAATGCCCGATTTGCTATAATATACACATAGACAGCAACAAAGGAGCACACAATGATCAAAGTAGCAAAGATGGCAGACGGCCGGATGGTCGAAGTCGTCCGGGTTGCCAAGACTGTTAGGTTCAGCCCTGAGCCAAACTGGGTTATGGTGTGCTTTGACTTTGAAAAGCCCTTTCCCAAGCAGGCTGAATTCAAGTGGATGCCGGCTACCACCCGGTTTGATTGGGTGCGGGAATACACTTTTGGTTGACCAATAATTCCCAAACTGCTATAATACACACATAGACAACAAAGGAGCCAGAATGTTTTACATAGTCGCAAAAGGTACCGGACACATCGTTACAGACGGTCCCCGCCAAACCCGTGCATACAAGACGTTTGGTGCCGCTCGTGCCACCCGTACTCGGCTGTGCAACAAAGCAGGTTGGTCAGTGAATGACTTGACCATTGTGGACACCAAGCACTACCAGGCTCCTATGGTAGAAAAGACCAACTTGATGACTGGCCAAAAGTTCATGGAAGATGTGAACACGCCTTACTTCTGCTCGCCCTCGTCAGAATCCTACTGGAGCATGTGATATGAAAGTTATCTATAACAGCGTTTTGGCAGGTTGGTTTATTGTGCGCGGCGCACACCAAACGCCTATCAGTGGCAGGTTTGAAACCAAAGAGGCCGCACTGGCCCATCTTCGCAAACGCAACCCGTTTCATACCGGAATCTAAACCATGACACTGTATACCATTCGCTGGACACAGCCCTACACCATGTGGGAACCGTTAGAGTTCCCCATTCGAGATCTTACTCAAGCCCGCGAAGTGTTAGCAAGGATCATGGCAAAATGAACGAACGAATTAAACAACTTGCCGAACAGGCTGAAATCTATGCTGGCGATCTGATAGATCAGGGCGCCGATTACGATCAGTATCCACACTATTACACAGAAAAGCTCGCCGAGTTGATTGTTCGGGAATGTGTTAAAGTCTGTGCTGATAGAGGTAAGCATCACGATGGATTATATAGTGCTTGGGCAGATGATTGTTCTAAGCGGATAGGAAAACATTTCGGAGTTGAAGAATGAACGAACGAATTCGAGAACTTTGGTATCAGGCGGTGCAACCGCATACCGGTGATAGTTGGGCAGAACAAACTGCTTTTATGGCTAAGTTCGCCGAGTTGATTGTAGGGGAATGTGTTGGCATTGCTGACAAGAGTAATACAGGCAGTAAATCATCTAATGAAGGCACTGAATTTTATTATAATGCCGATATTGGTGATAAGATTAAACAACATTTCGGAGTTGAATGATGAAAGATAATGACGTAAAACGTGAGATTGAACGTATGATCCAACATCGTAGCAATACTCGTAATCCATTAGACTTTCCAATCAGCCCAGAAAATATGCGGGCCAGATGCGAAGCACTGGTCACAGCAATGGTGGGTAAAGAACTGGCTGAAAAATGGTGGAACGGTCCAAACAAGGCATTCGGTGGTGATACACCGGAACAAATCTATAGTGTTGCACCATCAGCGGTGTATGCCTACTTAATGAAATCATCAGAAGGAGAATGGTAATGAACGGACGAATCAAACAGTTAGCCGCAGAAGTTGGTATCAGTGTTGAATACTTAAACAATACCAAACAATGGGTATTGATTGAAGCATTAGCCGAACGAATTGTAGGGGAGTGTATGGCTATGTGTAAAACCTCTGTTGGCAATGCTGACTACAACACAGGTAGGCTACATTGCTTAGAAAATATCAAAGAACATTTCGGAGTTGATGGTATGTCAACGGAAGATAAAAAGACCCTAATCAAAGAATTATTAGGAGTGAAGAATGATTGACTACTTCCAAGCACTTAGAGAAATGCATCAGGGCAATGTAGTCAAATATGTTGGCACAGTCAATGGTAATGTATGGTCAGATAATGGTGCCAGTTTTTGTATGTGCCGTGGTTGTATCTTTCTCTTTGATGATGGTGTAATCAAGTGGAACAAGTTGGGATATATGGTTTACGATCCAGATTACAGATATGAACTGACAGGCGAAACTGTAGATCCAAGAGCCTGGAAACCAGAAAAGAACCGAGATCGTAAAGATATTAAAAGCAAGTTAGGTTATAGTAGAGTTGGAAGGAATAATGTATGAAAAAGATACCAATGTTAGAACGGTTCGCCGCACAGAGTCTTGTTGAGTCGGACGGTGAATTGATTTTCAGCAAAGAAAAGTTCGCCGAGTTGATTGTTCAGAAATGTGCCGACATTGGCGACAACTATCAGGACATATTAGGGAATGAACCTGAATGTTTTAATTGCCGTAAAGTAGCATATGGTATTGTAGATAAGATTAAACAACATTTCGGAGTTGAAGAATGAACGAACGAATTCGACAACTTATGGGAAAGACACTGGATAGTGAATTTAGTCGCACCTGGGATACTATGACATACGAAGGCTTGCTACAGTTTTCAGAAAAGTTTGCCGAGTTGATTGTAGGGGAATGTGTTGGCATTGCTGATGAATATGATGGTGTGGGTTCTACTATTGTTAGCAGGATTAAGAAACATTTCGGAGTTGAAGAATGACGCATTATACAAATACAAAC
>Ga0214919_10007868_pt1 | contig 14251 bp, 12 predicted proteins | sample LL1503_MetaG_FD_177994 | JGI IMG/M metagenome (GOLD analysis project Ga0214919, IMG submission 177994) | Freshwater microbial communities from Lake Lanier, Atlanta, Georgia, United States - LL-1503 | ecosystem: Environmental > Aquatic > Freshwater > Lake | place: USA: Georgia | collected...
GACCCAAGATAACAAATCAATTAAGAGGCTCGCATCAAATTTTCTTGCTTTAGCAACTCTAACTTTTTTGTGTTTTGTGGAAATAGAATCTTCACCATCAGCAATTAGCTCTTCATAAAGTTTTTCACCCGGACGAAGACCGGTAAACTTAATATCAATTTCATTTTCTTGAAAGCCAGAAAGTTTAATCATGTCGCGAGCTAAATCGACTATCTTAACTGGCTCACCCATGTCTAAAACAAATATCTCCCCACCTTTACCCATTAAACCTGCTTGCATCACTAATTGAGCTGCCTCCGGAATTGACATGAAGTAACGTGTAATGTCTGGATGAGTCACCGTGACTGGACCACCTGCAGCAATTTGTGTGCGAAATTTTGGAATGACACTGCCACTACTTGCTAATACATTACCGAAGCGGACTATTACAAAACGTGTACCATCTTTTTGTTGTAGGCCTTGGCAAATCATTTCTGCTAAACGTTTTGTTGCCCCCATGACATTGGTAGGATTAACTGCTTTGTCTGTAGAAACTAAGATGAATTTTTCAACGCCTAAATCAAGACAACTTTTAGCAAATTGATAAGTGCCTAGTGCGTTGTTAGATATCGCTTCAGTTACATTATCATTTTCCATCATTGGCACATGCTTATAAGCAGCTGCATGAAAAACTAAACTTGGCTGATATTGAGAAATCAAATTACGTAATCGCAATTCGTTTTTTACGTCTCCTACAATATATAAAATATTCACTTGAATTTGATCTGGAATAAAAGATTGTTCAAGTTGATATAGTGCATATTCAGAAAGGTCAAAACAGATAAGTAAACGAGGTTTAAATTTTAAAACTTGGCGACTAAGCTCTGAGCCTATCGAGCCTCCGGCACCTGTTATCATAACTACTTTATTTGTGATTAAATTTTCCAACCCAGAATTATCTAATTCAACAGTTTCCCGCCCAAGTAAATCTTCTACATCCACGCGACGAATTTGAGAAACATTTAACCTACCGCTCATAAGGTCATCAATGGCAGGAATTGTTAAAATTTCAAGTTTAAATTTATTTGCCAAGTTAAGAATGAAGCGCTTTTCTTCATGGGAGGCTTCAGGCAATGCAACAATCGCATGACGAAATTTGAATTGCTTTTGCATTTTAGATAATAATTCAATTGGGCCGAATACTTTTAAGCCTAAAATTTCCCGTCCATGCATACTCTTGTCATTGTCAAGCATACCAATCACTTGCCATTCCGAACTTTGGGATAAATCTTTGATAAGAGAAATAGCAGTTGTACCAGCGCCTATGATAAGAACAGGTTTGCCCTGCTTAAAATTAATGCCATAAATTTGATGCTCTTTAAATGCACGATAAATAATTCGGCTGCCACTCATCATCAAAATTAACAGAATAGGATTCAGTATTAAAATAGAACGGGGTACATTTGTTTCGGTATTCATAATAAATAACATCAAAACTAAAACAACTGAAGAGACAAATGTGGCAGCTAAAATACGCTTCAGATCGATGAGGCTTGCAAAACGCCATGTACCTCTGTATAGGCCAAAGGAAATTGAAGTAATAGCTTCTACAACAAAGACCATAATAATGGTGCTCTTCATTAAAGCCATTTGTTCTAGTGGGATATTAAAATTAAAGCGAAGCAAAAAAGCGCTATACCATGCAAATATTGCAACAGCGATATCATGCATAAAGGCTAACGCGCTTCTAAAACTAAAGGGCCATTTTTTCATAATTAAATCAACGTGTAATAGCTATTGATTTTACATGGTTATTAAATTGACGACTATGGATGCTTTGAACCAATAAATAAAATTCAATAGTTTAGTAACATCAAAAATACGCGTACATTAAAGACTTGCTGATCTTAAGACGTCCGCAATCACTTCTTTCGCTTTCTTGATATTCTCTTGGGTGAGTGTTGGATGAACCAAAAACATTAGTGATGTATCGCCTAACATCTTTGCGATTGGCAAATGATTTTTAGGTATAAAGCCAGTGCCTTCAAAAGCCTTTTCTAAATAAACTTCAGAACAGCCCCCTTGAAAACAAGGCACACCTCGTATTTCAATTTCATGAACGATACGATCTCGAGACCAGCCTTCTTTTAAGTTAGCATTATCAACATAAACATAACATTTATATTGAGCATGTTTGCATTGACTTAAAGAAGAGCAGTCCCTTAAACATTCTCTATTGCATTTAAAATGAGGTATACGAATTGCTTTGAACGGTTCAAAAGCCTTCAATAGACTTAGCGTAATTTCATTCCGCTTAGCACTCCACTCGCTTATACGCTTCAATTGAATGCGACCAATGGCAGCCTGTATTTCTATCATCCTAAAATTACTACCAAAACTCTCATGTACCCATTTAAATCCTGGCGGATGTTCTTTTTCATAAATAGCTTCATAACTCTTTCCGTGATCTTTATAGGCCCACATTTTTCGCCATAATGTTTCGTCATTAGTCGTGACCATACCCCCCTCACCCCCTGTGGTCATAATCTTATCCTGACAAAAACTCCATGCACCAATATGCCCAATGCTGCCAACGGATCGGTCTTTGTAAGTGGCACCATGCGCCTGGGCGCAATCCTCAATCACTTTAATATTATGTAGAGAAGCCAATGCCATAATAGGATCCATATCGCATGGCCAACCTGCAAAATGAACACAAATAATGCCTTTTGTTTTGGGGGTTAAGACTTTTAAAATAGTCTCGGCAGTAATGTTTCCTGAATCAAGATCAACATCTGCAAAAATAGGTGTGGCACCCACATTAACCACACAGGAGATGGAAGCAATAAAACTTCTTGGCGTGACAATTACTTCATCACCAGGGCCAATATTGAGTGCTCTTAGAGCTACTTCGAGCGCTAATGTACCGTTCGCTAAAGCAATAGAGAAATTAACACCAGACCATTCAGCAAATTCCTTTTCAAACTTTCTAGACTCGGTTCCAGTCCAATAATTTACTTCACCCGAAGACAATATATTATTTACCGCAACAAGCTCCTCTTCTGAGTAGCTTGGCCAAGGAGCAATTTTTTCAATTTTTTTCATTAAATATCACTCATAAAATCAATAAATCAGATAATGAATCAATCCAAATATTTGGCCAATAATCCTTTGACAACGCATCCAAGTCTTGAGAGTGACTATTGCCTATATGACCTTTAAGTCCAATTGTTTTCCATCCTAATGAGTTAGGCGCCAAAAAATCTTTTTGAGGATTATCTCCAATATAAATATAATTAGCATTGCCAAATGCTTTTGCAATCATAAGGAATCTATCAGGAGATGGCTTTTCGGATGAAAATTCTTCAGAAATATAAGCAGGAATGCGATTTAAACCTAAAGCTTCTATCTTAAGTCGCTGAGTAACTGATCTTCCATCAGTTAAAATAATTAGAGATTTACAAACCTTTTCCAACGAAACAATTACTTTTTGTACATCGGGCCTGATTTTTATTGACGGCTTATGGGTTCTATATATCCATAACAAGGAATCTTTAATAGCCTTTGGAAGTTTGTAAGCATCAGCTATCTTTCCAATAAAATCATCGCTAGCAATTAAATCATCCAGAGCTAATGGGTATTGGTAAGTATTCTCCCCATATAAGCACGTTACAAAATTTTTAACATATATGATACCGGATTTTCTGTAATCACTCTCTGTATAGAGCGTATCATCAAGATCAAAAACGACAACCGTATCAGAATTGAAATCAATTCGCATGAATTAGAACTTTAGAATCATACCTTAGCATCATCAAATCTTTTTCCCATTTATCAAAGAATGCAATTTCCTTACCTAATAAATACTCATCTATGAGCCAACCTGAATAATTTGCCCCAGCACTGTAAGATAATGGATAACCCCCACCAAATCGAGGGTTAATCTCTAATCCAAGAAGAGAATTTTCAGTTTTATGAACGAAAAGCTGAATAGTAATACAACCTCTAGCTCCATTAATTAAGGTTAACTTATCTTTCAAAATCTCGTACAAGTCATCACGCTTAGTTAATCCTTTGCTTATTTCTCCTGCTCTAACCGCTAAACGTTGTCGCGGTACATAGCACTTGAGTTTTTCATGGCGATCATAGTATGCATCAATTGTATATTCAACATATGATGCATCAATGTACTCCATAAATAACATTTTTTTGTTAGTTAGTAACGACTTGCTCAGGTCGGATGGTGTGTTAATCAAGCTAGCACCTATACTGTTACTGCCATCATAAGGCTTTACAAAACAAGGAAATTTTAAATTCTCTAGAGAATATATTTTTGGGCAGGGAATTCCTATGCGGTTAAATAAATTTACAGTCTTTCGCTTATCAGAACAAATCTCTATAAATGACTCTTCCGAAATGACAATATAAATGCCCTCATTTAAAAATTTAAGGCGCAAACCCGACAAAATCAGCAAGTCAGTATCGATTGTTGGAATAACTAATCCTATTTGATGCTTTAAACATAAATCAAAAAGAAATTCTCCGTATGATGGGTCTGAAATTAATGGGGTTGCAAAAAATTCATCAGCAAAATTACATGCTGCTGACAAGTGAGGATTGCTGTCTGAAGCGAACAGCTTAGCAGTTAATGATCTAGATGAAATTTCAGCTTTAAAAGACTGGACTAGTTCAACCCGCCTTCCAGCTGACAGAATCATAATATTATTATTCATTAGAATTCTTTTTTTTAATAAATTTTTCCATAGTAACCTTATCTGATGCATTAACACCCTTTGAGGACAACACTGCCTTTATAGTTAAAAACAATATTTTGATATCCAACATAAAAGAGCGGTTATCAACATACCAGATATCCAATTCAAATTTCGCTTCCCAGGATATTGAATTTCTGCCATTGACTTGCGCCCATCCAGTTATGCCAGGTTTAACTTCATGTCTTCTAGCTTGGTTCTTATCGTAAAGGGGTAAATATTCAATCAAAAGTGGCCTTGGACCAACTAGGCTCATATCCCCGATTAGAACATTAATTAATGTTGGTAATTCATCCAAACTTGTAGCCCTTAAAATTTGACCTAATTTAGTTAATCTTTTATTGTCTGAGAGTAAATTTCCATTTGCACTTGACAGATTGGACATTGTACGAAATTTAAAGATCAGAAAAGGCTTGCCTAAATATCCTGGTCTGACTTGCTTAAATAATATAGGCAAACCTAAATTAAGAATAACAAGAATCGCGATCACTATCATTATGGGACATAGAACAATCAATAAAAATACTGAAATTAAGATATCAAATAAGCGCTTTATCATAAAACGATTTTACAATAGCCTTAATGTCTCAAAAATAAATAAATGCAAAACAAGCTACCTCAAATTCTTTTTATAAAATTTTAACCATATTTTAGATAATATATTTGCATCAAATTCATAAACAGCTCTTGCTTTGGCTTGCCTTCCAAGATTGTTCAAAAGATATCGATCTTTTAAAAGAACTTCCATAGTTTTTTTTATGTCTGAAATATTTCCAGCCTCATGTAATAAACCAGTCTGCATATCTTTGATAGCATCTTTTATGCCATAGATATTTGAGCCAAGCGATGGAATTTGCATTGCAGCAGCCTCAATAATCACCGAACCAAAACCTTCTCTGTAACTTGGTAAGCATAATACGTCAGCAGCAGATAGGAGTTTGTATGGTATTTTAGTAAAGCCAATCAACCGAATATTGTTTATTTTTTTGCTACATATAATTTTAATTTGACTTGAATAGTCATCTTCATCAGGTCCGATAAAAATTAAATAAGTATTTGCATCTTGAATCTTGGAAAAAGCATGGGCTAAATCTAAAACACCCTTATCTTTAGTTAAACGGCCTAGATATAAAAAAACAAAGCTCTCGTTTGGGAGACTCAGCTCTTTTCTTACAAGCTTACGAAGATGAATATTTTTCTTAAAACGGGTAAGATCAACACCTCCAACAGACCCACTTCCAAAAACAGAAGCTTTATCAGGATGAAGGACATGTTGCTTAACAAGAAAATCTAATTGAGAATGGCTATCAACAATATTGTGAGTGGTAAGTGCGCCAATCAATTTATCCGTTGTTTTTAGGCATAGTCGCCTAAAGCCATAATCCAAAGCCCACACCTGCCCTGTAAATGTATGAACTCGCAAAGATACTTTTGTTAAATAAGCAGCAAGCATAGCAAGTAATCCCGCTTTAGGTGTAATTGAATGAATACTAGCAAATCTAGTTCCCATAAAAATTTGGACTAACTTTAGTAAACAATAAAAATCAGCAGCCAAAGAAATCTTTCGAGAAAACTTAATCCGAATTAAATTCGCATCAACCCCAATTTCTGATAACAAAGCTGGATTGCTAGTATTTGTTATGATCGTTAGCTCATATAGTTTAGCAAGCTCACGCAGGTGGTTAGCTAAAAATGAGGTAATCGCACTATCAACTGTAGCCACGAAGCAGATCTTGGGTTTATTTTTCACATGTGGCCTTGATATATTCAACTGCAAACTCAGGTATAGATTTTTTAGGTATAAATTTTAATAAACGTTCTATTTTAGAATTTGAGTAATACGTTTTAGATACTAATGCATCGATTCTATTTTGAGTTAATGGAGAATTAAAAAAATTTGGGGTAATAGAAACCATAAATCTAACTAACCACTCAGAGACAATAATATTTTTAAGCTTCATCTTTTTATCTAAAGAGAGGGTCAAAACAATATCAGACAATTTACAATCATTAGACAAATTAAATATTTGGTTGGTAGCTTTTGGAGAACATGAACAAAAAAGCAGCGCTGAAACCACATCATCTACATGAATATAGTTTGAAACCGAGTGGATTGATCCAATATAAAAAAAACGTCTTTTTATAATACTTTCAACTAAACCTCTAAAGGATTGATTAGGCATATTAAGGCCGACTATATTTGACGGCCTTAGAATAGAGAATGTAAATTTACTTGATTTGACAGCCTCAAGTATTAAACTATCTGCCATGGCTTTCGTTATTTCGTATTCGCCGTAAGGATGAATTTTTGATAGCTCTGAAATCTTTCGAACTTTGGCAGGATGATTAATTGATTTACCATAAACACCCACACTGCTCAACTGAACCCAATGCATAGTATGACCAGTTAAATCCATTTCGTCACAAAAAGCTTTTAATAATCGCTCAACACCATCAACATGGAGACCATACATACGCTCTGGATTTTGCATATCTCCAGCACAATGAAAAAAAACATCACATCCAGAAAAAAACTTTTTTAAATTGCATGTTTGAGAAGTTAAATCTGCATAAAATATCTCCACACCATCAGGAAAAGAATTTTTTTTATTGCGAGTTAATACTCTAACTAAAAAACCTTGGCTGACTAATTCTTCCACAAGCCTTTCCCCGACAAAACCAGATGCGCCCGAAACGCAAGCTCGCTTAACCCGAGAAGATTTAAGACTTAATTTTTTTGGCAGAACCATCACGCAGCCCTAATAAATAACCTTGAATTGGCTTAAATGACATACTTGAAAATGATTGAAAAATTACCCCTAATAACATACCTAATAATAACCAATAAAATGACATCGCTGCGTTTGGCCAGTCTTTTCTTTTTTTAAAATAAGTAAAACATTCCGTTACTTTTTTGCGCTCTCTTGCACCCAAAAGATCGCGATTGAGAGGAGAGCAATAATGAGCCAACCTAGCATTTGGGTTAATAAATAATCTATTTCCATAGTGGCATGCGACTCTAGTTGAAAAATCAATATCCTCAAACATATGAAATCCATTAGCTACATCGAATTCAACCCCATCAAAGACCTCACGATGCCAAGCTGAAACGCCACCTGATAGCATATCGCTTTCAACCAAATTATTGTCATAACCATGGTGTAAACTTTTTAGCATCATACGTTTATCTTTAAAAATACCCCTATGAAATATATTAAATAAGAATTTATATAAAAAATTGACTTTTGGCGGATTTGTGATTATTCCACAACATCCAATCATTTTAGGCTGATTAGTAAAGCCCAATTCAATCTGCTGAATGTACTCAGGCTCTAAAACTATATCATCCTCTAAAAAACAAATCAGATCGCCAGTCGCATGATTAACTGCAGCTTTTTTAGCGTCAACGAGGCCCAGAAGCGATGAGTCATGAACATATATAAATTTAATTTGTTTATACTTACTCATTAAATCATAAATAGGTTTAGCAGATAAATTATTAATGCTCTGGTCAATCACAATTAACTCATCTGGAAGCCTCGACTGAATGCATATCGACTCAACAGCCTTTAAAAGATCATCTGGACGATTCTTAGTTGGAATAATAATTGAAAGCATAGCTAGAGCAAATAAAAATTACAGTTAACACTTAGACTTATAAAACTGATAAGTAGAAGAGAAAAATAATAAACTTTTATAAATGCCAAAAAAAATAAAAAACTGGATGGATAAAACTAAAAATGTTTGAATTGTATGATCAATACCCATTGTAAAAAGAATCAAACCTGGGCATAAATATGTATAAAATACAAGCATAGGCACAACATAATTACTTTTAATTTTCGAAATGCAAACATATCCCACATGTAAGAAAAGTCCAATTAAAAAATGAATTCCAACACTAAAAAAGCCGAAAAGCAAAAAGAAAAGGCTAAATGAAGTCCAAAACTCACTAAAATATCCAGAACTTAAAACAACTTTCTCGCTAGCCCCCCTAAATATTATATTAATAGATCTTGAAGTAGAGAGTAGTGAATCTGAGAAAGGATTTCCAGGAAGAATAGCATTAGCAGTACTTTTAAAAATGTATTCTGGACTAGAAAACTTTTGAAAGGCTTCCCTATTTTTAGATGCGTAAGGAAGTAATATTGCGTAGTCTACGATACTCAATCGATTTAATATTTGAGCAGCTACTCCGAAATTTTGAGAAGAAATCTCATTTTTATCACGTTCTACATAATCCTTTATATCGGTACTAATTTTAGATGCCTCCCATTGATGATCCTTATTATAAAGAATCGAGTTACGAACAAGACTCCCTAAGGGCCAACTTATAATACTAAACAAAAAAATAAAAGTGAAAAAAACAGCAGCCGACTTGAAAGAAATTGTTTTAAATTTATAGACCACTAAATAGATTGCAATAAATTGTTGTAAAAGCCTTAAGGATCCAGATCGAGAGCCGCCTAACACAGACATGGAAAAAACTATGCTTATCGATAAGTAACTTAAAATAACCCAAGCCCATGAAGCCTGTCGTGCTTTATCAGTAAAAAAATAAATCAAACTAGCAAATAAAATAACATCTGTTGCTGAAAAAAATCTTAAAATTTCAAAAAAAAAGTGATAATTATTTAATCTGCGATCTAAATTAAAAGTATTCTGCTGCAAAATAAAGTTTAAAAAAATTTCTATAGTTAAAGCTGATATAAAAATAATAAAAATGTACCTAGGTAAAATTTTCTGCTTTGAAATAGAAATTAAATTAGGAGGCAAAACTTTTTCACCAATAATAAGCCCAAAAAACAAGGCTATTGTAGAAAAAAGAAATAATGTCATCCCAGCATTTATTTGAGAGATGTTAATACCCTCGAATGGGAATACAACTAATTCAGGGGAAAAAACCATCATCAGTAATCTTGGCATTACAAATATCCCGTAAAGGATAAAAATGTACTTGGATACAGGTGAGGAATTATTCCTACCTAACGTTAAAAAAAATAATATAGCTAAAAAAAATGAAAAAATTAGGGCATATGTTAAATTGTTACAATATTGATTTTGGCTTAAGTTGATCATATGAGCCATTATTGCATAACTCCAAATCGATTTTATATTTTAAATTTAGCTTGCGAGGTTAATTTTTGATAAAAATCAAGCAGCCTAAAGAAGTTCTAAAAATTCCTCTGATTTAATGCTATGAAGATACGTCTCTGAAAACTTAATTACTGCTTTCTGGTTTTTTTTTAATTCTGCTTTAGTAAAGCCATCAATTTTTTTTAAGATAGAGAGAATCTCTCCTGCGCATGATGCAGAAAAATTTGCCTTTCCTAGAAGGGGGTCACCAGATGGGTGATCGCCAATGTTCAAAAAAATTGGTATCCTGCCACTTAACATACCTTCAATTGCAACGGTCGATGAAGAATAAATGATAACTTGTGACTCTAAAATATCCTTATTCAGTTCTTTATTTTTAGATAATTTTGTAGAATTAGGCCAGGTCATAGAATTGAATAGAGGGTCAATATTGATTGTTGGGTGTGGCCTGATAATTATAGGGATATGTTTATTTGTTTTTTTACATAAATCATTCATAACCATCAACATTCTATTTGCTTCATAAAAGCTAGAGGATATTGCTACCAAAATTCCCTTAGATTCAGGTAAAGTAAGATTTGCCTTAATCTTCCTTAAACTACCCCCAATTATTAACCTATCAGCAATCACTGGTGAATTATTTCTAAGCCAATCAAATGTAAAACGTCCGACAGTAATAATTTTTTTAGGGTACTCTTTTGGGTTAAATCCATTCGAAGATATTCTAAGTGATAGATGCCTTGGCGTTATAGAAGAATGCTGATATGCAACAGTTTCTAAACATTGTGCTTCATATGCAGATAATAATAATAATTTCTCCCAGTTTCTATTTTCGAATGGATATATGAGTACAGATGGCTTCAATGCGAAAAAAAGTCTATGGAAAGACCGTTTCAAAAAAAACTGATAAAAAAAATCACCATTCTTTACTTCCACATTCCTTATAAATTTTGATAATTCATAGAATAATAAATTGTTAGAAGAATTAGCAGTCTTGAAGGGGAGTAGGAAACATTCAGCAATCGTCCTAAACCAAGCAATCAACACATCATCTAAAGTCGAAAATGATTCCAAAGGTAATACATTTGCTTTCCTTCTAAACACTAGTTGCTTGCCAGCGCAAATATAAACAATAATAGTTGAGTCATCATTAGAAAGGCTTAATGGTAGGTCACCAAAATAAGTATCTGGAATATTTGATGAGAATGAGTTTGATAGAGTTAACAAAAGTCTTGTGGCTTTTTTTTTGGGTTTATATGAAAAAAATACCCTAAGAAAAGTTTTGAAAAAACGAAGCCACGCATATAAAGAAGGCAGCTTAAATATAAATTTCTTTTTTCCAAAAAAAATAGATTTAAGAAGGCTACAAATTTCTTGGTCGTCACAAAAAATAATGAGGTTGGATGACTGACTTTTCTTTATAAATGAATTAATCAGAAATATTTTCTGAATTTCTGGATAATTTTTTATTGAGAGGATAACTTTCGAAGTGAAGGAGAATAATCTTTTCGGATCTTCTTGGTTCACTTGATCAAAAAAAGCATTTATTTGGTGGGAAATATCTTCTGCATACAAAGAAATGCTATCTTGCAGATCACAATCCTTTTTTTTTAACCACAAAGACAATTCAGCATGATCGCCTGTCTTAAAAAACGAGGGGGAGGAATCAAATACTAAACCTAGAGAACCTTCTACATCAGAAATTTTTTTTTTAAACTCTGTCGCTTTGGAATAAATAAACAATTTACTAAAGCTTTTAAGTATTTTTCAGATAGCGCTGACTCATTTTTTCCTGTTCAAGCTGCTTACCTTCTTCTAAGTTATACAAATCAGTATTTGATAATTTAACTGCAATTTCAGGTGGCAAATTATGGCGATTTGTATAAATTAAAGCGTCAGCATGGGGCAGGAGCTGATCGCACTGATCACAGTAAGGAAAAATATTAAATTTATTCATTTTATGGGCATACCTGAGAAGCCTATATTTCGAACCATTTAATATGTCTAGAACTGGAGTAGTAAAGGCGTTCCCTAGAATAACCTTATTATTGTAGTCATAACAACATGGAATAACTTCACCATTCCATTGGATTTGTAATGGCCCATTCTCAGGCCGTCCACAACTGGTTTTAACCTCTAAAGCTTCGTGACGCTCTCTATAATCCCTTCCATCCCCAAAATTATGGGGCCGCCAAATCTCAATCGCATCTACCTTTGACTCCCAGAACTCCCGAAACAGGCCTGTATCCTGTTTATTCTCTTCCATCTCCAAGTATGAGACCTGGATTTTAGTTTTAGCACCTAATTCTTTTCTAAGATTAATAAAATCCATCATTCCTGATATGGTTTTATTGAAATCCAAACCCTTCATTACGGAGTTATAGCTCTTTTCTTGCATCCCATAAAAGCTTACGCGGATCTCATCTAAACCAGCCTCAAGTATCGAGCGGGCCCTATTGCTATTAAGCACAGAACCGTTAGAAATAATATAAGTGGATAATCCCTTAGATTTTGCATACTTAATTTTAAGCTCTAATTTCTTGTCCAACATGGGCTCACCAAAACCTGTTAAAACAACCTTTTCAGCCCCCAATAGTGCGACTTCATCAATACTTTTTTCATATAGGCCTTGATCCATAATTCCATGTTCACGAGCATGCTCATGCTTATCTCGCGGGCACATAATACAAGTTGCATTGCAATGATCAGTAACCTCATAACGAACTTCTGGATGCAATAGCTTAGTAATAGGCTCAACTTGAGGGATTGAATTAATAAATTCAATCCCTAGGCCATCTGGGAATACAACACTGCCATCATTTAAGATAGTTCTAGCCGAATATCTATCTTCGGGGATTATTGGAATAATTTTAGATGTCATAATAAAGAGCTTATTTCTTAGTAACTTGGGGAATTATATCTTTAATTTTACTTAAGAGTTTGGGTAATTGCACGCTCTGAGTGTGATATAAACGATTAAAATTCAAGAGCACTTTTTCACGAGCATTTAAATCACTTAAAGCCATTTTTAGGCACTCCAAGATACCCTGTTTTTCAGTAATTACAAAGCTTGCACCTTGCTGAATAATACTAGTTGTTTCGGAGCCTGTTCTCTCTATCAATAACTTTCGGCCAGCATCCTCCAATAGAATATTTAATGAAGGAATTCCATAAAAACCAGCCTCAATCCCCACAGATGAAAACTGGGTAATAACCAAATCAACTTGGTCAAATAGACAAGAGTCTAACTTGGCACTTGAAACATCAAACCAACGTAAACCCACTTCATTAAAATAGCGCTTATAACTGCCTTTTGAGTGCTCCGTATCATTTGGGTGCGCTTTAAATAAGAAGGTAACAGAAAGTTCATTTAGTGCTGGAATGAGCGTCTTTAAAGTAGAAAAATTAACTTCAAACTCTGGCTGACCTGCCCATAGCACAGAAACTGATTTTCTAATTTTTCTGATCTCTTCAAAATTGGATTGACGAATTCTTAAGAAATCATATCTTATTGAAGGGCACGCTATCGTGTGAGAAGAAAGCGGTAATTTGTCTTTATAAATATTTATTGAAAAATCACCTTCTACAACTAAAATTTCTGTATTACTTCCACTGATACTCCTATAATTTCCAGGGAAATCCTCTATACAAATGACCGGCAGACCTAATAAAGTAGATGCTCGCCTAATATTTGATTCGAGCTCAAAACCACGTTTACTCTGAGATGTGCTGCAAAGCAACCCTTGGTAATCATTTTCGCTTAAATAATGAGCAAAGTGCTCAATACTTTCAATTTGATTTGAATTAAACGATAATTGATTGCAAGAAGTTTGGCTAGAAATAAACTTTATAAGTTGATTTGGTCCTTGATCATAACCAACTCCAAGCCATTTTTTAAAATATTCTGGAAAACCCATGCTGATAGACCCTTTAAACATATCCTCAACTCCGGTAGCAATTCTATCTAATATTGGCTTAAAAACTTCAGTTGGAGTTTCTTCAGATGATCCGAAAAAAGAAAGAAACCTAACATTAGAAATGCATGTGATTTTGAGTGTTTACAGTAATTCTAAGCTAATTTTGAGAAAAGTGATCGATACTCTCAAACCTAACTCTCACAAATTTTATTCGATTGATGAAGAGCTAGAAAAACTTGATATCTCGGATCCAGCTGATTTTTGTGTTCTACACAGAGTTCCAATTAATTTAATGCTTTCAAATGAAATACCAAAGCTTGTTGAAGTTGAAGAATCACCAGATTTTGATATGTATAGGATGGTAGTTCAATATACATCCGCAGAACTTAATAAAGGCAGTGTAATTTACGAAACCCCTCCGAATTTAAATCAAAATAAAAATAGAGGCAATTTTTTATCCTTCTCTAATAAAATTTGTTAAACTGA
>Ga0214919_10007869_pt1 | contig 14250 bp, 14 predicted proteins | sample LL1503_MetaG_FD_177994 | JGI IMG/M metagenome (GOLD analysis project Ga0214919, IMG submission 177994) | Freshwater microbial communities from Lake Lanier, Atlanta, Georgia, United States - LL-1503 | ecosystem: Environmental > Aquatic > Freshwater > Lake | place: USA: Georgia | collected...
TATTGATGTTCATTAGTTTGCTGGCCATTACCCAGCCACTGGCCATTTTGGTGACGTCTAAATTGGGTAATTCCTTTTTCCCCGATGCCAAAGGCGTAATTGCGGATTGGCCTTGGTGGGCGATGGTAGGCCTGCTTATTGTTTTGGATGACCTGAGCCAGTATTGGTGGCACCGTTTGTCGCACACCACGTTTTTATGGCCGCTGCACCGCGCGCACCATTCGGCGCAGTACATGAGTATCCGCGTCACCTTTCGCAATAACTTCTTTTATTACCTGATGATGCCGGGTCTGTGGTTGGCTGGTGCGCTCTTGTATTTGGGCGTAGGCGGTATCGTTTACGCCTTGTACGTAGTGGTGAAACTGGCGGTGATTTTGGGCGCGCACTGCGCCTGGCGCTGGGACCAGGCACTCTACAAAATACCGGCGCTGCGCCCGCTCATGTGGGTACTGGAGCGCACTATTTCTACACCGGCCACGCACTGGGCGCACCACGCTATTACCAACGCCGATGGCGTGGGCCATTACAAAGGCAATTTTGGTAATTTGCTGTTTATCTGGGATTTGATTTTCGGCAGCGCCCTGATTACGCGCCAATACCCCGAGGAAGTAGGCCTGGCCGATGATCACCTCTTCGGCCCAGAGCGCTGGTACCACCAGATGTTTTATCCGCTGCTCCAATCCCAACGCGAACACAGCGCGCTGCGCTTTGGTGGCGAGATTTATGACGGCGATGCGCCAGCCGCCAGCCCATCGCCAAGCGCCACTGCCTGATACGCCAAGAGTTGTAGGCGAACCCCGCAGTTAGAATCCCGGCCCATGGAAGCTTGGCCGAGCGGTTTAAGGCACCGGTCTTGAAAACCGGCGAGGATGTGAGTCCTCCGTGAGTTCGAATCTCACAGCTTCCGCCAAGCGCTCCTCTCACGGGGTTTTTATGCCGACTATTTCCCGCAAGCCATGCCCATGCGCTGCGAAAAAATGCTGTCCGGTGGCACGGCTTCCCAACCATCAGGGTCCGGTCCTAGTTGTTGCAGCAATTTGCCGGTGCCCATGGGCTCTTTATAAGTCTGCATCTCCAGACCGCGGCTGCGTTTTGCCTTGCAGTCGTACTCGACCAAAAAGCGGCTGGAGCGCACGCCTTGGCCGTCGGCCTGTTCCATGTTTACCAGTTCCCAGACTTGCACCATGCCGGCTTTACGAGTAAGGCTTGCTTTGTCCATAAAAAATTGTGCGCCGCTCGTAGGTCCGACGGGCGTCCAATCGGCTTGCGCCGCGCTGTTAACTAGCAGGGTGGCGATGCCGATAAGGTGTGCCAATCGGCGGCGGTTTTTCATAGCGTTTGCGTTTATGCAAGCGCGACCGCCGCGCCCCCCAGCCGCTTCGCCAAGCCTTGTGCCAGTCGGTTGACGTTGCCGTAAATCGAGAGTTGCGGGTTGGCGCCAATGCTGGTGGGAAAGAGGGAGCCGTCGTGGATCGACAGGTTTTCAATCTGCCAGTGCTGACCGTCGGGCCGGGTGACGCCTAGTTTTTCATCGCCCGCCAGGCCGCAGCCGCCCATGACGTGCGCGCTGCCGATTTTGGTGAGTAGTGGCTTCATGGGCAGGGCGTCAATCGCCGCTTTGGTAGCCGCCCAGGTGCTGCTGCCTTCGGCCAGTTCGTGGCCTGGGTAGACCATGGTGGCTCCGGCCTCAAACTGGATTTGCGCCATGGCCAGCATAGAGCGGCGCGCGCCCTCGAGCACATAGTCGGTCAGCGGATAGTCCAAGAGGGGCGAGCCGTCGCTTTGCAGCTCTACTTTGCCTCCGACGGCGCCTTCATGAAAGCCGTCGCGCATCAGCGCCAGCATCACATTGGCCTTGGGGAATTGGCGGTACAGCGCCGCCTGTTTTTCGCCAAAGCCAGGCAAGTTGGCTCCGAAAAACACCGGGTGCAGCGGCGCCACTTCGAGTTTGAAGCCGATGGGGCCGTCCACCGGCTGGGTGTACAAAAAGTGGTCTGAATAAATGCTTTGTGGCGCACCGGCCCAGCCGTCCACCGTGTCTTTCATCACAGCGGTGGTGATGGCCACCGGGTGCAAAAAAGTCCGCGCACCCAGGCGCTTGTGCGGGTCGGGTGCCTTGGAGCGCAAAAGCAGTGCGGGCGAGTTGATCGCGCCACCGGCCAGCACATAGTGTTTGGCGATGATGCGGGTAGGCGTTTGCGCGCTGTCCAGGGGCGCGGCATTGGGCTTGACGGAAATGCATTGCAAATCGCTGATACGCCCATTGCTGATGGTCATGCGTTCCACGCGCGTTTCCACCAAGAGCGTGGCGCCATGGTCTAGTGCGTAGGGGATGGTGGTCACCAGCATCGACTGCTTGGCGTTGGTGGGGCAGCCCATGCCGCAAGAGCCCAGGTTGTAGCAGCCCTTCACATTGCGCTGCATCACCTCGGCTTTGATGCCTAGTTTCTCTGCACCCCGGCGCAATAGTTCATTGTTTTCATTGGGCGCCACCGTCCAGGGGCTGATGTTCAGGCGGGCTTCGGCCTGGGCGAAGTAGGGCTCGAGGGCTTCGGGTGTGTAGTCGGGCAGGGCGAATTTGTCGCGCCAAAAGTTCAGGGTATCGGTGGGCGTGCGAAAGGAGCTGGTCCAGTTGACGGTAGTGGTGCCGCCGACGCTGCGGCCTTGCAAAATCGTGATGCCTTTGTCCTTGGTTTTGCGCCCGGCGGATTCTTGGTACAGCGAGGCATAGGCCTCGGGCTCGCGTTGCTTAAAGTCGGTGCTGGTTTTGAGCTGGCCTTCTTCAATGATGATGACCGATAAACCGGCCTTGGTCAGCAACTCGGCCGTGATACCGGCTCCCGCGCCCGAGCCGATGATGGCCACGTCGCAGTTCAGGCTGGCCGGTACCGCACCGTGTTTACCGCCCAAGACTTTCCAGCCGCGTTGCAGACCTTGGAGGATGGGATCAGGAATATTGCTCATGGCGTGCTAACTCAATAAAAAAGGGGATAGATGCGTGGCGCACTCGCGGCGCCAGGTGGCTAGACGGCAGTAGGTCCGGGATAGCCCAGTACTGCCCAGGACTCTTCACCCGAAAAATACGGCGCACACACGAGGTCGTGCAGGCCCAAATAGGCTTGTTGCTTGAGCTCGGTACCCGAGGCGCGCATGGCTTGCAAGGCCTCGCCCACCTCGGCCACGGTGGCGCTTTCCCACGTTGCCGACAGGCCCACGATGCCGCGCCTCCCCGCCATGGTGGGTAGGAGCGCAAACAATTGCGAGAGTTCGGCTTGTACCGCTTGCGGTGTGCCGGCAATGAAGTTGTCGGCCCGATCCAGGTAAGCCAGCAGCGATGCCTCTTGCGCCGCTGCATCGGCCGGCAAGCTACCGGCCAGTATGGCTTGGGCCACCCGCCTGAGCACCAGGCGTGCGGGATCACTGAGTTTGCCGTTGACCAGCCCGGGCTGCAGCAGTGCCACTGCGCCACCGGCCGCGGCCAGCACGATGGCTGAGCCGATTCCAAGTTTGAGTAGGGTTCTTCTTTGCATGACTCTACTATCGCACAGCGAAAGGTGTTTACCGTCGCCAAGGCGTCGGGGTTTTCCCGCTAGTTAGCGCGCACGCGCTTGCCTAGGTTCAGGCTGGAACCTAGGCCTGAAAGTTTAGGCCCCTAACAGCACCGGAAACGCCGCCGAGTCCATAGCCGCACCAGGGGTCGGACCGCCCGACGGTGGGGGCGGTGGCGACATAAAGCCGCTGCGCAGCGCAAAGCGGGCATCGGCCCCGGTGAAGCGGGCTGAGAAGGCGCGGCGCCGGTTGGGGCTGGCGTTGGCCGGGGCGCCATGTACGGTCAGGCCATGAAAGGCAATGCAGTCGCCCACTTCCAGCGGCCATTGCAAAACCCGGTGCTGCGCGCGTTGCGCCTCAAAATCGGGCGGCGGCTCAAAGCGCGGATCTTCGGCTGCATGGGTCTTGGAATCCACAAAGCGCGCCGGCGTAAACCACCTTCCCCAGGCGTGGGAACCGCCAATGAATTCGATGGCTGTATCCTGGGTCACCGGGTCCAGTGGTATCCAAAAGCTGATGATGTGTTCGCCCTCGATCGGGTAGTAGGGCTGGTCGTGGTGCCAGGGGGTGCGCTCTTTGGTGCCCGGCTCTTTGACCAAGATATGTTCGTGGTACAGATTGACCTTGGGCGAGTCCATGAGCTGTGCCGCAAGATGTTTGAGGGGCGACTGAAAAAAGAAGTCACGGTAGGCGTCGATGCGCTGCCAATTGCAGTAGTCGCCAAAAAACCGGCCGGGGTTGCCCTCGGGTGTGTAGTGCTTGGCGTAGGGGCCAGGCTGGCGCAAATTCGCTTCCACCCCCTCGCGCAAGCGCTCAATCCAATCCATGCTGACCACTTGGCGCAAGGGCACGGCGCCGTCTCTTTGGTAAGCTGTCCGGGTGTCTTGGTCGATCATGCGGTCTCCTTGGGGGTGGGCGGCGGCTGGGCCGATTGCGGGGCCTTGCAAGTTGTCTATACAACTATACGCCAGACATCCGACGTGCGGGCTCAGGGTTTTCCCGCTTTAGCCTAAGTTGTATAGACAACTATACTGAAGCGGAGCTGAGCCGGGCAGCCTTATCCGACCCTGCAGGCCGCGTTTTTTGCAAGGAGTTTTCGCCATGTTTTTGCGCAATACCTGGTATATCGCCGCCTGGGATAGCGAGCTGGGCAGCAGCCCGCTTGCAGTGCAAGTGCTGGGCGAACGCATTGTGCTTTACCGCAAGTTGGACGGCGGCGCCGCCGCTTTAGAAGACGCCTGCCCGCACCGAAAACTGCCCCTGTCCCTGGGCCGCATCCAGGGCGACCATATTGAGTGCGGTTACCACGGGCTGACTTTTGATTGCAGCGGTGCCTGCGTTAAGGTGCCGGGCATGGACAGCATCCCGCTGGGCGCGCGGGTACGTGCTTACCCGCTGTTTGAGCGCTACGGCCTGTTGTGGATTTGGATGGGCGAGCCCGAGCGCGCCGACCCGGCCACCATCCACCAGATACCGCATTGGGACGATCCGAGTTGGGGTTGCAACCAGGGCGAGGCCATCGACATGGCTTGCAATTACCTGCATATCACCGACAACTTGCTGGACCCCTCGCATGTGTCCTGGGTGCACCAAAGTTCGTTTGGTAATGCGGCCTGCGAAGACGCGCCGCTAGACACCACGGTGGCGGACCATGGTGTCACCGTATCGCGCTGGATGCGTAATGTGGAGCCGGCGCCTTTTTATGTGCCTTTCCTCAAGTTCCAAGGCCATTGCGACCGCAAGCAACAATACGAAGTGCGCTTTCCCAGCCACGCCTATATCAAGGCGATTTTTGTCCCGGCGGGCACCGGTGGCGATGACAAACCGCTGCACCCCGATGGCTTCATCATGGATAGCTACAACTTCATGACGCCGGTGGATGAAAACCATACGCGTTACTACTGGTTTCAGATGCGCAATTTCGCGCACGGTGATGCCGAAGTGTCGCGCCAGTTCACCGCGTCGGTGCGCGGCGCGTTTGCCGAAGACAAGGTGATTTTGGAAGCGGTGCACCGCGGGATCGAAACCGCCAGCGTGCCGCCGATTGGCCTGAAGATTGACCTGGGGCCGACGCGCTTTCGCCGCGCGATGGCGCAGCGTATTGCCGAGGAAAAATCGCAGGCGCAAGCGCAAGCGCGCACCCGCACCATCCCTATTCACCCGGAGGCCATATCGTGAGCGCAACGCACCAGGGCCTGCATTTCAACCCGCATGTCGCGGCCCTGCCGCCGTATAACGCGGGAACCAATGTGGCGATTGCCCGTGCTGCGTCGGGCATGCAAGACATTGCGCGTCTGGCCAGCAACGAAAACCCCGAAGGCTGCTCGCCCAAGGTTATGCAGGCTTTGGCCTCCAGCGCCTTTGAGCCCTGGCGCTACGCAGACCCCGCATGCACCGCATTGCGCGCAGCACTGGCAGCGCGCTTAGGTGTGGATGCAGCGCAGATTGTGGTGGGCAATGGTTCGGAAGAAATGATTGCGGCAGTTTCGCGCGCCATGCTGGTGCAGGGCAATCAGGTGCTGACCGTAGTACCGAGTTTTGGTTTGCATGAAATCGAACCTTTGGCGATAGGCGCCACCGTGGTCAAGTTACCCATGACCGCCAGCTTTGGTTTTGACTTAGACGCCTTAGAGCGGGCCATGGCCGTAGGCCCGCGCATTGTGTTTCTATCCTCACCCTGGAACCCGGTAGGGCCGGCGCTCAGCCATGAAGATTTGCAGCGTGTGCTGCGCGCGGTGCAGCCGGGCAGCTTGCTGGTGCTGGACGAAGCGTATTTTGAATATGCTGCCCCCGGCAGCGTCGACGGGCTGGAAATGCTTAAGACCAGCGGCCTGCCCTTTGTGGTGCTGCGTACTTTTTCCAAGGCTTATGGTTTGGCCGGGTTGCGCGTGGGTTATGCCGTGTGTTCGGATGCAGAAATTGCACGTGTCATGGGTTCGGCCAAAACACCGTTTAACGTCAACGCAGCAGCCCAACTCGCTGCACTGGCGGCATTGGAAGATGCGGACTGGATGCACGCCTCGGTAGCGCGTTTGCGCACTGAGCGTGCGCGCGTGGCGAAGGCCATAAAAGCGCTGGGTTTGCGCGTGGCCGATTCTCAAACCAATTTTTTGTTTTTCGAATGCCGCAGCGACAGCGCCGAACAAGCCGCTGCGCTTTTGCGCCAGGGCATTATCGTGAAGGCTTGGCGGGAAGCGGGGTACGAGAGCTTCATGCGCGCGACCATCGGCAGTACGCAGGACAACGACCGCTTACTGGCTGCGCTGGCCGTGCTCAACGCAGGACCCTAAGCGTACGCCCGACGCACGCCACAAGCCGTGCCAGATTGAAATGAATAAAGGAAAGACCCTTGCCATGCCGCTAAGTTCTGTCCCCGCCGCGTTATTGGACGCCTTGCGCGCAACCATCGGTGCTGACCATGTGGCTACGGCCGATGCCGTGGCTTTGCTCGATGTGGGCTGGAACCCGCAGAACCTGGCCGCGGGCATCGTGGTCTCTCCTGGTTCCACGCAGGAAGTGGCTGCTGTGGTGCGCCTGTGCGCGCAGCATGGCGTGTCGCTGGTGCCGCAGGCTGGGCGCACCGGGTTGGTGGGCGGCAGCGTGTCGCAGCCGGGGCAGATAGTGCTGTCTTTGTTGCGCATGAACCAAATCGAGCCTTTCGATGCGGCCGAGCGTGTGGCTTTGGTGGGTGCGGGTTGCACTTTACAAGCTTTGCAAGAGGCTGCCGCAGCGGTTCAACTAGAGCCTGGCATCGACCTGGCCGCACGCGGCTCAGCCACGCTGGGCGGCATGGTGTCCACCAATGCTGGTGGCGTCATGGCTTTTCGCAATGGTGTGATGCGCCACCGTGTGCTTGGCCTGGAAGCAGTGCTGCCCGACGGCACGGTGTTTCAAGACTTGACGCGGGTCGTCAAAAACTCGGCGGGTTACGACCTGAAACATTTGTTCATTGGTGCCGAGGGCACGCTGGGCGTCGTCACCCGCGTGGTCATCAAACTGGACCCACTGCCTCCGGCCAGCGCCACGGTCTTGCTGGGTCTGCCTTCGGTGGAGGCAACTTTGGATGTCATTAGCCGTGGTTTGCATATCGAGGTCGGCCATTTACGCGCCGCTGAAGCCCTGTGGCAAGGCTTTATGCAGCTCAATGCCCAGGCCTTGCAATGGGTGGACGCCGCCATGCCGCTAGACCAGCCGATGTACCTCTTGCTCAAGCTCGGTGGTCAGCACAGTGATGCGCTCAATGCCGCACTGGAAAATTTGTTTGAAGCGATTGCCGCCGACTACCCGGGCGCCACAGGCATCATCGCGAGCTCGACACGCCAGGAAAACGAGCTCTGGCGCCTGCGCGAAGACACCGACATCGTGTACCGCGCGCATCCGCAAGCGCCCTCTTACGATGTGTCAGTGCCGCTTTCGCGCATCCCCGCTTATGCGGCGCAAGTGCAGGCCGAACTAGCCCAATACGACGCCAACTGGCGCCCCTACATCTTTGGCCACCTGGCCGATGGCAATCTGCACATCATCTTGAACCAGGCCGGCCCGCTGCCGCCCGAGCGCGCGCAAGCGGTGGAACACATCCTCTACCGCCAACTGCAAGCCATGGGCGGATCGTTCTCCGCCGAGCACGGCGTAGGCTCCAAGCGCATCGGCGCCATGAACGACACCACCGACCGCACCAAACTGGCCGCTATGGCGCAGGTGAAGCAGTTGTTAGACCCGCAGCGGCTGATGAATCCGGGGAAACTGTTTGTGGTCTGAAGCTTTTAGCGATCGTATCGGTCATAATGATCAGTAGGATCAATATGCCCATAGGGATGAAAATGCCATGATTACCCAAACCAGCGCCGTCAATTTCAGGCAAAACCTGGGCGAAATGCTCAACCAAGTGCAGTACCGGCAGGACAGCGTGCTGATCAGCAAGGACGGCAAACCCGTCGCGGCCCTGGTGGACGCCCGCTTGTTTGAACGTATCCGCCGCATGCAAGGCCGGTTCGATGCGCTGTGCCAACGGATTGAAACCGGTTTTGCCACGGTGCCGCAAGAGCAGGGCTTGGCTGACATCGAAGCGGCCATTGCCACAGAGCGGCGGGCCATGCGAAAGCAGCTGCCGGGCAACAGCGTAAAACCACGCCAGACCACTTGATTGCTCTGCGCATGCGCGTGGTGCTAGATACTAATGTATTGCTGTCAGGGATCGCCTATCCCGCCAGCATCCCAGGCAAAATTTTGACAGCCTGGCATCGGGGTTCCCTGGAAATAGTGTTGTCCGATTACCTGCTGGACGAATTGCGGCGCGTCTTGCCACGTTTGTCGCACCGCCATGGTTTGAGCGCTACTGAAATAGACGATTTGGTGGACGCTTTATCTATCCAGGCCGAAGTCATTGAACCGGACACCAACATAGACCCCGAATTACGCGACGTAGGGGATCAGCCTGTGCTAGGAACCCTGGTCGCGGGGATGGCGTCCGCAAATATCGACTACCTCATCACCGGGGATAAAGACTTGCTGGCTCTGGTCGGGCGTTATCCGATCATCAGTCCTGCACAGTTTTGGGTGCAGCACGGCGGCGTGTAGTCCGGACTTTGCTGGCCCACGCGCACTGGCGAGCTGTTGAATAAGCGTGTGCTTGAAAGATCGAAAGCGCTAAACCAACATCGCCGCGCCGCGGTCCAGATAGGTGTCCAAAAACTGGTCCAGGCGCGGGTGGCGGGGTTTGCCAAAAACTTCGGCAGGGGTGCCATGCAGGAGCAATTTACCTTCGTCTAAGAAGGTAATGCGATTGGCTACCGAGGCCGCAAAACCGATTTCGTGGGACACCACCACCATGGTCATACCGTCGGCCGCCAGGTCGCGCATGACCTTGAGCACCTCGCCGGTCAGTTCCGGGTCCAGCGAAGACGTGGGCTCGTCAAACAACATGATTTTGGGCTCGCAGGCCAGCGCGCGCGCAATGGCGACGCGCTGCTGCTGGCCGCCCGAAAGTTGCGAAGGGTAGTGGCCGGCGCGGTCTTCCAGACCTACTTTACGCAGCTGCGCCATAGCGCGTTCCTCGGCCTGCGCTTTAGGCACACCGCGTGCGGTCTTTAGCGCCTCACTGACATTACCCAAGGCGGTCATATGCGGCCATAAATTGAATTGTTGAAAACACATGCCGATATTGGCGCGCACCGCGCGTATGCGCTCGGGCGATAGACGTACGCGGGCCGCGCCCATCGCTTGCGAAAAGCCCAGCGGCTCGCCATTGATCAGGATGGTGCCCTCCGTGGCTTCTTCCAAAAACGCCATGCAGCGCAGCAAGGTGCTTTTGCCCGAGCCCGAAGGGCCGATCACGCAGGTGACCTGGCCTTGCGGTATGTCCAGGTCGATGCCATGCAAAACTTCGGTCTGGCCAAAGCGCTTACTCACGCCGCGCACCGAGATGGCAGGATGCGCTGAAATAGGGGCAGTTGTCATGTGTGGGCGAAGGTGAATTTAGAGAGTTTTTGTTCAAAAGCCTTGCCGATGCGGCCGGTGATAGACACCATGGCCCAGTAGAAACAGGCCAGTACCGCCATGGCTTCGACAAAAGCGTATTGCTGCGAGCCGATGGCCTGCATCAAAAACGTGAGTTCGGGCACCGTGATGATGGACAAGACCGCAGTTTCTTTGAGCAAGATGACGGTCATGTTCACCGCCGGGGGCAGCACCAGCATGGTCATCTCGGGCACTTCGATGCGGAAAATGATTTGCATGCGCGATAGGCCCAGGCACTGCGCTGCTTCTACATGGCCACGCGGAATGGCGTCAAAACCGGCCCGGAAAATTTCGCTGAAATAGGCCGCGCCATAGACGGTGACACCTAGCAATCCCGCAGGTATCGGGTCTAGCGCAATGCCGATAAACGGCCCGCCGTAATAGAGCAAAAAAAGCTGCACCAAAAATGGCGTGCCGCGTATCAGCTCGACATAAAAATACAGCAGCCAGCGCACCAAGCGGGAGCCGAAGCGTAGCCCCAGCGCTACAAAAAAGCCAAGCACCAGGGCCCCGGCCGTGCCGACCAGCCAGATCGCCAACGTCACGCCCATGGAACGCACCAGTTCCGGTAGTTGCTCGATGATGTGGGTGAAGTCGATGATCATCGGATGCCCCAGCTAAAGGAGCGCTCAAAGCGCCGGCCTAATTGGGACAAGACCCAGTTAGTGACGAAATACAGTAAACCGGCCACTGCAAACAGCTGCAAAGGCTTGAAAGTGCTGGCCGCCAGGTCTTGCGCCATGCGTGTGAGTTCGACTACGCCGACCACTGACACCAGCGAAGAGGCTTTGACAATCATGATGGCCTCGCTCGTCAGCGCGGGCAAAGTCAGGCGCAAGGCGATAGGCACTTTGATGCGCCAGAATTGCTGGCGCGGGCTTAGGCCCAGCATATCGGCCGCTTCCAGCAGGCCTTTAGGCACACTAGTCAGACCGCCGCGCATGTTCTCAGCTTGGTAGGCGGCATCACATAGCGATAGCCCGACGATAGCGGCCACCAGGCTGGGTACGTTCAGGCCCAGCACAGGCAGCAGGTTGTAAATCAAGAGCAGTTGCACCAACAGAGGCGAACCGCGAAAGAAGCTCACAAAGGTGCGTCCGCACCAAGAGAGGAGGGCATTTCGCGAGAGCATGGCGCCCGATACCAAAATGCCAATGAGCAGACCAAACACAATGGACACCGCACTGATGGCGATGGTCAGCCCGCAAGATTGGACAAGGAGTGCGAATAGTTTCCAGGACACATCGTGCTCCGTGGCGTGGGTACAGAGAAGCCGCCTCCAAGCCTTAGCAGCCTGGAGGCAGGTTTCAGTTCAAAAAATTACAGAGCCGGGTTAGGCACCGAGTCTGGTGTATCAAAGGAATCACCAAACCATTTTTTCTGGATTTTGGCCAGACGTCCGTCACCCTTGATTTTTAACATAGCAGCGGTCATGGCGTCCATCAGCTTGGCCGAGTCGTCATCCTTGCGGGTCACGTAGCCGAAGTAGGTTTTCAGGCCGAAGGCCGGTTTAACGACTTCAAAGGTGTCTGAACGCTGTTGCGCGACATAGCTGATATTGGGCAGCGAATTACCCACCGCCACGATGCGGCCTGCGGCCAGGTCGGCATAGGCTTCATTGTTGCCCGGGTACTCGCGTACATCGGCTTTGCCCAGACTTTCGGCAAAAGTTTTCAGCTGTGCCAGCTGGGCCGAGGCCTTGCCGCCGCCCACTGGTTTGCCAGCGATGTCCTCGGGCTTCATTACGGACTTGTCACCCTTGCGCTTGAGCAGGGCCACGGTGGCCTCGGCTATCGGGGGGGTGAAACGGTAGCGCTCCATACGGGCTTTGGTGATGGTCACCGGGCCGGTCACCATGTCAAATTTTTTCGCTTCCAGGCCGGGCAGTACGCCTTCCCAGGGTAGGGTGGTCCACTCGACTTTGACGCCCATTTCCTTGGCCACTTCGTTCATCAAGTCCGAATTCAAGCCGGTGTGGGTACCTTCTTGGATGAAGTCAAACGGGGCGAAAGCCGTTTCAGTGCCAATTTTCAAAAGGCCTGACGCTTTGGTACGCGCCAATGCATCTTGCGCCTGCGCGCTAACCAATAAACCCATTGCCAAGGTGGCGCCCAAGAGGGATTTCAGTACCAGTCTTTTGCTCATGTGTGTCTCCAGTAAATAATTAATTTCAAACAGGGAAGTCAACCATGCAAGGCGCGGTGTACCGACGAACTTGCCAACGAGAGGATGGGTAATGGTGCTATGTGGGTGGCTATGCGTCGTCCTTTCAAAGTATGTGGTGGGGTGGGCGCGCTGCCTGGCAGCGCTTCAAGCGGGAATCCAGAGTGCGGGTACATCATTGAGCTTGCGCAATATCCGGGCCAATGCGCCGCTCTGCACCAAGGCGCTGGCCTGCGCTATATCGGTGGCCAAATAGCGGTCTTGCACCATTTTGGGTACGTGCTGGCGCAGCAAAGCGTGTACTTCTTCGAGCAGAGCCGAGCTTTGCAGCGGGCGCAAAAAGTCTATGCCTTGCGCAGCGGCCAGCAGTTCGATGCCCAGGATGTGCGCGGTGTTGTGCACCATGGCTTGCAGACGGCGCGCGGCAAACGTGGCCATGGACACATGGTCCTCCTGGTTGGCGCTGGTGGGCAGGCTGTCCACGCTGGCAGGGTGAGCCAGCGACTTGTTTTCCGAGGCTAGCGAAGCTGCCGTGACATGCGCAATCATGAAACCGCTATTGAGGCCGGCGTCCTCCGTTAAAAAAGGCGGCAGGCGCGATACACCGCTGTCAATCAGCATGGCAATGCGCCGCTCGGCAATCGCACCCACTTCGGCAATTGCCAGGGCCATGCCGTCTGCGGCCAGGGCCACCGGTTCGGCGTGGAAATTGCCGCCCGAGAGCATGGCGCCATCCTCGGTAAAAACCAGCGGGTTGTCGGTCACGGCATTGGCCTCGCGCAGCAAAACAGTGGCAGCGTGGCGCAATTGGTCCAGGCATGCGCCCACTACCTGGGGCTGGCAGCGCAGGCAATACGGGTCTTGCACACGGTCGTCGCCGTCCAGGTGTGACAGGCGGATCGCGCTGCCTGCCAGCAATTGGCGGTAATAGCGGGCCACGTCGATTTGGCCGGGCTGGCCGCGCACTGCGTGGATGCGTGGATCAAACGGGCCGTCGCTGCCGCGTGCCGCGTCGATCGTCAGCGCACCAATGACCAGTGCAGCTTCGAGCACGGGCTCAAAGCTGAGCAGGGCGTGCAAGGCCAACGCGGTAGAGGTTTGCGTGCCATTAATCAGCGCCAGCCCTTCTTTGGCACCTAGGGTCAGGGGCGCGATGCCCGCCGCTTGCAGCAAAGGCAAGGCGGGAGTGGCCTGGCCTTTGACCAGCATAAAGCCTTCGCCCATGAGCGCGAGCGTCATGTGCGCCAGTGGCGCGAGATCGCCCGAAGCGCCTACCGACCCTTGCGAGGGCACCCAGGGCACTAAGTCGGCGTTGAAGACGGCGATCAAGGTATCGACCACGGTTTCGCGCACGCCTGAGTAGCCACGCGCCAAGCTGGCCGCTTTGAGCGCCAGCATCAGGCGCATCACCGGCGCCGAAAGCGGCTCGCCCACGCCTACGCAATGCGAGCGGATGAGATTGCATTGCAAGGTGGCCAGTTGTTCTTTGCTGATGCGCTTGTTGGCCAGTTTGCCAAAGCCGGTGTTGACCCCATAGACCGGTGCATCGCCATCGGCTGCGTTTTGAACGATCTGCTGGCTGGCACGAATGCCGGGGCGGCAGGCACCCTCGAGTTGCAGTTGCACACCACCTTGGTGAATAGCCAAGAGCGTTTCTAGCGTCAATGCGCCGGGAACCAGGTGCAAGTTATTTGGCATCTCAGCGCGCCTGCATTGGCAGATTGAGCTGGTGCGCCTGTGCGCATTCCTGCGCGACGGTGTAGCCGGCATCGGCATGGCGCATCACGCCGGTGGCTGGATCGTTCCAGAGCACGCGCTCTAAGCGGCGTGCGGCGCCGTCGCTGCCATCGCAGACGATGACTACGCCCGAGTGCTGCGAATAGCCCATGCCCACACCGCCGCCGTGGTGGATGCTGACCCAGGTCGCGCCGCTGGCGGTGTTGAGCAAGGCATTGAGTAGCGGCCAGTCGCTGACCGCATCGCTACCGTCTTGCATGGCTTCGGTTTCGCGGTTGGGTGAGG
>Ga0214919_10007871_pt1 | contig 14249 bp, 11 predicted proteins | sample LL1503_MetaG_FD_177994 | JGI IMG/M metagenome (GOLD analysis project Ga0214919, IMG submission 177994) | Freshwater microbial communities from Lake Lanier, Atlanta, Georgia, United States - LL-1503 | ecosystem: Environmental > Aquatic > Freshwater > Lake | place: USA: Georgia | collected...
CGAACAATTTCTTTAATATCAATGTAATCTGGTGTGAAAAGCATCAACATTTTAGTAGCGGTTTTTATTAAATCAACTCCAACATAAATTAAATAAGCGGCAATAAGAATGGTCATCACACTATCAACCCAATACCATGCATAAAATTTCATTAATAAACCACCTATTAAAACAGCAATAGAAGCCATCATATCAGTCAATAAATGCAAATACGCCGATTTCATATTAATATTATGCTTTGCGTCTTTTTGTAATAGCAAAACAGAAAAACCGTTTACAGCAATTCCTAAAAGTGCCAACCAAATTACTAAACCTGATTGGATGGGATGGGGATTAAAAAATCTTTCAATAGCGCCGTAGGTTAAAATCAACGCAACAATAACCAATGTAATAGCGTTGATAAAAGCAGCTATTAATTCGGCTCTTTTATAACCAAAAGTATGATTTATAGAGGCTTTTTTTCTAGAAAGTTTATTAGCAAAGAGACTAAAACCAAGCGATAAAACATCTGAAAAATTATGAAGCGCATCCGAAATTAAAGCTAAACTTCCAGAAATAACTCCACCAACTACTTGAGCAATGGTAATTAAAAGGTTTAATAAAATAGAATAGAATAGATTTTTACCTTTTACTTCATGTTTATGAATGTGGATTCCGCTCATATTATTGACAAGCTATTTTAGCTACTCTAATAGCATGTCTTCCGCCTTCAAAAGAAGTGTTTAGAAAAGTATCAACCATTTCTATCGCTTGTTGTATGGAGGTAAATCGTGCCGGGATACTTATAATATTAGCATCATTGTGTTGACGTGCTAGCGCCGCAATTTCTTTTGTCCAACATAATGCGGAACGAATACCATGATGTTTATTAACCGTCATATTAATTCCATTTCCCGAACCACAAATCACAATACCAAAATCAGCTTTTTTAGTTTCAATATCAGTCGCCACAGAATGGCCAAAATCAGGATAATCAACACTATCAAAAGTATCTGTTCCGTGGTTTAAAATTTGATATCCTTTAAGTTCTAAAAATGCGACTATTGCTTTTTTATATTCAGGTCCTGCGTGATCATTTCCAATAGAGATTTTCATTATGTTTCTTTTGTAGTTATATTGACAAATTTAAGAAAACTATCAGTTAGAATTCTACTTTATTATAACTACTTGATTTTTAATAATTAAGATTTTTTTAAACTGATTAATTTCTACAACTAATTGAAAATAATTAGTATTTATTTAATAAAAATGTTAAAATTATGAAATGTTAATAGTTATTTGCAATTCGTTGATAATCAGTTAACCTTAAATTAACATCAATTGTTCATAACTTTGAATAGAAAATTAGAAGTTTTTCTTTGTCGTATGTAAAAAAATTGTAATCAAAAATTGTTATTAAAAAATCAAACTTAGTTTTGTTTTTTTATGTAAAATTTATCAGCACAAAAAAGATGGTTTTCAACAAAAACTAATAGTAAAACTTATTAAAAAATTGAGTTATTTTTAGTGTATTTTCAAATGTTAATAAACAATAAAATTTACCACATTTTAAGAACTTTATAATTATTAAATATTGTTAATTTCTTTGTATAAGTTTATATAACTTTAAAAATATGATTTTTAATAAAAAGTTATTACAACTATTAACACACTATAATAACCACTATAAATTTAAATTTAATTTAATTTTTTTATATATAATTCTAATTATTGTTGAAAACTCTAATTTTTATAAAAATAATAAATGTTATTTTTTCGATAAATATTAGTACTTGATACATTAAACTTAATACTATTTTGTAATTTTCAACAATAATAGTAAAGATACAATGAGTAAGAAACCTAAAAAGTTTGGAAAAAATGAAAAAACCTTTTCCGAAAAGATATTTAAAATACTTTCAAAAAACGCCAATAAACCTTTTAATTACAAACAAATAGCTGCTATTTTAGAATTAGACGATACTAAAAGCAGAAATGAAATAATTAAAGATTTAAAAATTTTAGCAGCTCAAAAACTGATCATTGAATCAGAACCTGGTAAGTATTTAGTGAAAGCTTCTAGTCAACAATATTACGAAGGAGTTGTTGATATGACGTCTAGAAAAACAGGCTATTTTGTTTGTGATGAATTAGAACATGATGTATTCATCCCTTTTATAAATTTAAATCATGCATTGGATAACGATAAAGTAAAAGCCTATGTGTATGACAGAAGAAGTTCGAGAAAACCTGAAGCAGAGGTAATTGAAATTATAGAAAGACATAAAACAGAATTTGTTGGAGTTGTTGATATTCAGAAAAATTTCGGATTTGTAACTACGGCAAATGCCAAAATGTATACCGATATTTTTATTCCAAAAAATAAGTTAGCTGATGCTGAACATGGTGATGTGGTTTTGGTAACATTAGAAGATTGGCCCGCAAAAGCCGATTCACCGTTTGGTTCTGTTATAAAAGTTCTTGGAAAACCAGGTGAACACAACACTGAAATTCACGCTATTTTAGCCGAATATGGTTTACCTTATGATTTCCCTATTAAAGTAGAAGCTTATGCAAATAAAATAGATACTTCGATAACTCAAAACGAAATAGATAAACGTCGCGATATGCGAAAAGTATTGACATTTACAATTGATCCAAAAGATGCAAAGGATTTTGATGATGCGTTATCTTTTCAAGTTTTAGAAAACGGAAACTATGAAATTGGTGTTCATATTGCCGATGTTTCCCATTATTTAAAAGAAGGAACTATATTAGATGATGAAGCATATAAAAGAGCCACTTCGGTTTATTTGGTAGATAGAGTGGTTCCAATGTTGCCTGAAGTATTATCTAATTTTGCTTGCTCGCTTCGTCCTCATGAAGAAAAATATACATTTTCCGCTATTTTTCAATTAAATGCAAAAGCAGAAGTTTTAGATTCTTGGTTTGGAAGAACAGTAATTTATTCTGATCAACGTTTTTCATATGAAGAAGCTCAAAGTATTATAGAGACCAAATCAGATGTAATTCCAGCAGAAATATCTTTAACAGGAAAAGAATATAAAGTTGCAGCTGAAATAGTCGAAGCTACTTTAAAACAAGATGAATTGGCTAAAATTCTCCGAAGAAAAAGAATGGCTGAAGGTGCCATTTCTTTTGATAAAGTGGAAGTAAAATTCAATTTAGATGAAAATGCTGAACCTGTTGGAGTATTCTTTAAAATTTCAAAAGATGCTAATCATTTAATCGAAGAATTTATGTTATTAGCCAATAGAAAAGTTGCCGAATTTATTGGAAAACAAAAGAAAACTTTTATTTACAGAATTCACGATGAACCCAATGAAGACAAGTTAATCAACCTGCAAACGGTGATTTCTAAGTTTGGTTATGCGATAAACATGAAATCCAAACAAGATATTTCAAAATCGTTAAATAAATTACTAAATGATGTTAATGGTAAAAAAGAACAAAATTTAGTTGATACTTTAACTATTCGAAGCATGAGTAAAGCCAAATATTCTACTGAAAATATTGGACATTACGGTCTAGCATTTGATTTTTACAGTCATTTTACCTCACCAATTCGTCGTTATCCTGATGTGATGGTGCATCGATTGTTGCAATTTTATTTAGACGGAGGAAAATCAGCTGATGCTGATATTTTTGAAGAAAAATGTGCTCATTCTAGTGATATGGAAGGTTTAGCTGCTCAAGCCGAAAGAGATTCAGTAAAATATATGCAAGTAAAATACATGCAAGATCACAAAGATCAAGAGTTTCTCGGAGTTATTTCTGGTGTAACCGAATGGGGAATTTATGTAGAAATAATTGAAAACAAATGCGAAGGAATGGTTCGTATTCGCGAAATAAAAGAAGATTATTATACTTTTGATGATAAACAATATGCTTTAATTGGACAAGCAACACAAAGTATTTTGCAACTTGGTGATGAAGTTTTTGTTAAAGTTAAAAATGCCGATTTAGTAAAGAAACAATTGGATTTCCATTTTATTAGAAGAAATGTTTGATATTAAGAGGATAATGTCCAGTGGACATTCGGCATTTGGCTTATAATAGTAAGTTTGATATAATGAAAAAATTAATTTATAGTTTACTAATAGTCAGTTCGATAGCTTTTGGACAAAACGAAAAAGATGTAGATGATTTTAATAAAGTCACTTCCTTTGACCAAATAGACGTTTTCTTAATTAAGAGCGATGAAAACAAAGTTATTATTGACGGAAAAGAAGCAAACGAAGTAGAATTAGTCAATAAAAAAGGCGAATTAAAAATTAGAATGCCATTGACTAAAATAATGTCTGGAGATAATATTTCGGTTACAATTTATTTTAAAAAAATTGATGCTGTTGAAGCAAAAGAAGGCTCGAGATTAACTTGTGAAGACACAATTAAAGCAACGTCTTTTGATATTATAGTCAAAGAAGGTTCTGAAATAAAACTACTACTTGATGTAGAAAAATTGAAAAGTAAAGTTTCAGATGGTTCAATAGTAACTTTGGAAGGAAAAGCGTCAACTCAGGATGTTTTGGTGAATTCAGGAGGAATTTATGAGGCAGAAAAATTAGTATCCAGTCAAACAACTATTACTGCAAATGCTGGCGGACAAGCCGATATTTTTGCAACAAATTTAGTCGATGCAAAAGTTCGCGCTGGAGGAGAAATCACCATTTATGGTAAACCAAAACAAATCAATCAAAAAGTAATTGCTGGCGGAACTATAGAACAAGCAAAGTAATTTTATTTTAAAATATAGATTTTAAATTCTAAATTGCAGTGTCAAAATTGTAACAATGATAGTAGTTAAAGATATTTTATCAGCCATCCCACTTGGTTTCTTTCTAAGTTTTATGATTGGACCAGTGTTTTTTGTACTACTTGAAACCAGTGTAGTCAAAGGATTTAGAGCTGCAATCCTATTTGATTTAGGAGTTGTATTAGCAGATATTATTTTTATAGTAATTGCTTTTTTTAGTAGTTATCGATTAATTCAAAGTATCAAAAACGATCCTGCGTTGTTCATTTTTGGTGGATTAGTAATGCTTACCTACGGCATTATTTCTTTTGTAAAAAATAAAAAAGAATCAAAAAAAAGCATAGACGAAATTGACCCAAACGAATTAGAAAAAACCAATTATTTATCCTTATTTTTTAAAGGTTTTTTCTTAAATTTTATAAATATTGGTGTCCTTGGATTTTGGTTAGCAATCCTGTTAACTATTGGACCACAACTAGAATTAAAAACATCCAGAATGTTAACTTTTTTCTCTACTTTAATTGTGACTTATTTTGTTACCGATATTTTTAAAATAATATTAGCCAAACAATTACGAAACAAACTCAACCCAAGAAACATTCTCTTAATTAAGAAATTCATTAGTATCATTTTGATTATCTGTGGTGCTTTTATACTCTCTCAAGCTTGGTTTCCTAATGAAAAAAAAATGGTAAATTCCGTTTTTGAAAAGTTAGATAAGTAAAAATAATTTTCTAAAATTTACCATAAAAAAATTTCCAAGTTTCCTTGAAGGTTTTTGAGTCAACATTCAGGTTCGAATATAATTTCAATCAATTATTTTAAAAATTAAACTAAAAAAAGAGCTACTATTTCTAGTAACTCTTTTGAGGCATCGCCCGGATTCGAACCGGGGTAGACGGTTTTGCAGACCGGTGCCTAGCCGCTCGGCCACAACGCCAGATTGACGGCAAATATATAAAACAATTGATAATTATCAATTGATAATTGATAATTTTTAGAATTCCTAATTGCTAATTTTGAAATCGTATTTCTTTTAACTACGATATTCTTCTAGTTCAATAGTAACTGCTTCAACATCTCCGCCAATAGGAGGATTCAGTTTAGAAACTGCCAAAACTATTCTAGACACTGATGGAATTTCACTAAAAATTTTAGTAACAATTCGGTGACCTATATGTTCCAATAATTTAGAACGAATAGCCATTTCTTCTACTACAATTTTATTAAGCAAGACATAATCAACTGTATCATTTAAATCATCTGTCATCGAAGATTTTCTTAAATCTGTTTTAATCTCCAAATCCACACGGTAATCGGAACCAATTAATGCTTCTTCTTTTAAGCATCCGTGAAAAGAAAAAGTTCTAATATTTTGTAGTTTTATTGTTCCCATTTTTTAAGTTTCGGATTTCGAGTTTCAGGTTTCGGGTTGTTTGGTTTTTATAAACTTGTAACTCGTAACGTTTTTAATATCTTTGCTAAAATTACAAAAATAATGTCAACAGAAGAGAAGTCACTTAATTTCATTGAACAAATCATAGAAGAAGATTTAAAAAATGGTTTGTCCAATGATAAACTACGTTTTCGTTTCCCTCCTGAACCCAACGGTTATTTACACGTGGGTCATGCAAGTGCAATTTGTTTAAACTTTGGATTAGGATTGGATTATCAAGCACCAGTAAACTTGCGTTTTGATGATACTAATCCAGCAAAAGAAGAACAAGAATATGTTGACGCTATCAAAAGAGATATTGAATGGTTAGGTTTTCAATGGAGTAACGAATGTTATGCTTCGGATTATTTTCAACAATTATACGATTGGGCTATTGAATTTATTAAAAAAGGAAAAGCGTATGTTGACAGCCAATCATCTTCGGCAATGGCAAATCAAAAAGGAACACCAACCACTCCTGGAACCAACTCGCCTTACAGAGATCTTACTGTTCAAGAGAATTTAGATTTATTTATACGAATGAAAAACGGGGAATTTCCGAACGGAACTCATATTCTTCGCGCCAAAATAGATATGTCACACAACAATATGTTGATGCGTGACCCAATTATGTACCGAATTCTGCATGAACATCATCACAGGACAGCAAATGATTGGTGTATTTATCCAATGTATGATTGGGCGCATGGCGAAAGCGATTATTTGGAACAGATTTCACATTCATTTTGTACACTCGAATTCTTGCCTCACCGAGAATTATACGATTGGTTTTTAGACCAAGTTTATGATGAGAATAAAGTTCGTCCAAAACAACGAGAATTTGCTCGCAGAAACCTTTCACATACAGTTGTCTCAAAAAGAAAACTACTTCAATTAGTAGAAGAAAATCATGTTACTGGTTGGGACGATCCAAGAATGAGTACCATTTCTGGAATGCGAAGACGCGGTTATCCGCCAATGGCAATCAGGAATTTTGCAAACACTATAGGAATTGCAAAACGCACGAATTTAATAGATGTTTCGCTTTTAGAGTTTTGTGTTCGCGAAGAATTGAATAAATCAACACACCGTGTGATGGCGGTTCTGAATCCTGTGAAGTTGGTTATCACTAATTATCCTGATGGAAAACAAGAATGGTTAGAGGCAGAAAACAATCCAGAGGAAGAAATAATGACCTATAGAAAAGTGCCTTTTTCAAAAGAATTGTATATCGAAAGAGAAGATTTTCAGGAAGAAGCCAATAAGAAATTTTTCCGTTTAACCTTAGGAACAGAAGTTCGATTGAAAAATGGGTATATTATTAAAGGCGAAAGTGTTATTAAAGATACTGATGGTAATATTTCCGAAATTCATTGTACTTATGATACAGACTCTCGCAGCGGAAGTGGTACAGAAGCTTCTCAACGGAAAGTAAAAGGAACTATTCATTGGGTTTCTATCAATCATGCAATTAAAGCTGAAGTTCGTATTTATGACCGATTATTCACTCATGAAAATCCGGATGGCGATAAAGAGGTTGATTTCAAAGAATACATTAATCCAAATTCCTTGGAAGTAATTACAGGATATTTGGAACCAAGTTTACAAACTGTAAAAAATTTAGACCAATTTCAATTCCAACGTTTGGGCTATTTTTGTGTCGACAAAGACTCTTCAGCACAGCAATTAGTTTTTAATAAAACAGTAGGTTTGAGAGACACTTGGGCAAAAGTTGAAGCCAAAGAATAAAAATCAAAATAGATTTTACAAATTAAAAGCTCACTTTGTTGTGGGCTTTTTCTATTATTAGATTTTCTTATTGTTTTATATTAAATCATTTGTTTTAATTATTAAAAATGGCTTTTATATTTTGATTTTAAGCCACTTTTTAGAATTTAACGGCATAATTATTAAAACCAATATAAACATTGGTAATTTTTCTTTAAAACAAGTTTTCGCCTTCCAATCAATCCAAACGATTTTTTTCGTTACTTTATTTGAAATTAAATTTTAGAAATCATGTCAAGTTCAAACAACAATAGCATTTTAGCCCTTCTTGCTGGAGCAGTAGTTGGATTGGGATTAGGAATTTTATTTGCTCCCGATAAAGGTTCGAAAACAAGAGAAAAGATTAAAGATGGTTTGGATGATCTTAAAGATGAAGCTAAATCAAAATGGAATTCCCTTGAAACAGAAACCAAAGAAAAGTTTTCAAAAACAAAAGACGATTTGAAAGATACAATTAATGATTTGCTTTCTGATTCAAGTTACAAAGCGGAAGAAGCAATAACTTTTTTGGAAGAGAAACTAGCAGAGCTTAAAAAACAAAACGCAAAACTTCAGAAATAATGGCTTTTGAAGAATTAAAACAAAACGCAGAAGGCATTCAGCAAAACACCAAAGCATATATAGAAACGAGTTTAGCGTACTATAAACTTTGGGGTTTTAAAGTAGCCATGAAGTCAACAACATTAGCTCTAAAGTTTTTTTTGATTTCAATTTGCTTGATGATTTTTTTACTTTTTATTTCTATTGCAGGATCATTAGCTCTTGGTCAACTTTTTGGCAGCTATCCAATAGGTTTTTTATGTGTAGCAGGGATTTATTTTGTATTAGCTTTATTCTTGTTTTTAATCAAAGATAAAATAGTTGAAAGACCAATTTTAGAAATATTTTCAGAAATATTTTTTAACGACTAATCATGGAAACAAAAAAATATTCATCTTACGCTGAAATAGATTTAGACCTAAAAATTATTCAAATAGAAAGGCAGATTTATTATAAAAAAATACTTAAAAGTGTTGATGACACCAAGGAAGGCATACTCCCTTCTAAAACAATAACTTTAGTAAGCAATTTGTATGAAAAAGTATTTTCAGGAACTTACGGAACGATTATAAAAACAATAATTCCTATTGTAATTAACTGGTATTTAAACAGAAAAAGAGGTAATTAAGCCTCTTTTTATTTTATACAAATGTTAATTTTGGTTTTATAATAGGTTTGAATTTGTCTGACAGATTATAATTAAAAAAGATTCAAGATAAACTTTATAACTATAAATAGTTTAAGTTTTTTATAAAGATACTATTGCTTTTTCAAGTCTTTTAATGGTTTCCTCTTTTCCAATCAATTCAACTATATCAAAAAGATGGGGGCCTTTCAAGGCGCCCACCAAACTCAAACGAAACGGCTGCATTACTTTTCCCATTCCAATTTCGTTTTGCGTCATCCAGTCTTTGACATCGGTTTCAATGTTTGCTGAAGTAAAATCTTTAATATTCTCTAATACCGAAATCAATTCCCGCATCGTTCTCGGCGTATCTTCTTTCCAATTTTTAGCTGCTTTTTCATCATACGATGTTGGTGCTTCAAAGAAATAATCTGATAATTCCCAAAAATCTGAAACAAAGTTGGCACGTTCTTTTATTAAGGAAACTATTTTAGTCATTAAAGGTTTGTTTGTCATTTCGTCGAAGGAGAAATCTTTTTTAACCAAATCAGCTACAAATAAATCGGATAGTTTTTCATCACTTTGTTTTTGTAAATATTGATGATTAAACCATTTATTTTTTTCTGGGTCAAATTTGGCTCCAGCTTTGTGAACTCGGTTTAAATCAAATTTTTCAACTAATTCTTCAAGAGAAAATAACTCTTGGTCAGTTCTATCATTCCAGCCTAATAAAGCAAGGAAGTTAATTACAGCTTCAGGGAAAAATCCATTTTCTCTGTAACCCGAAGAAACACCTTCTTCCGACTTCCATTCTAATGGAAATACTGGGAATCCTAATTTATCGCCATCCCGTTTTGATAATTTTCCGTTTCCTACAGGTTTTAAAATCAATGGTAAGTGTGCAAATTCAGGAGCTTCCCAACCAAAGGCTTTGTATAATAAACTATGTAACGGCATTGACGGTAACCATTCTTCACCCCGAATAACATGCGACGTTTCCATTAAATGGTCATCCACAATATTCGCTAAATGATACGTCGGCATTCCGTCAGATTTAAACAAAACTTTATCGTCTAACAAATTCGTTTCAAAACTAATTGTACCTCGAATAATATCATGCAAATCTAAGGTTTCATTTATTGGAGTTTTAAATCGGATGACATAAGCTTCGCCAGCAGCAATTCTTTTTTCTGTTTCTACTTTTGATAAGACTAAAGAAGTATCCAACTTTTCACGATTGTGCCAGTTGTAAATAAATGTTTTTCCTTGTTCTTCGTGTTGTTTTCTATGGAAATCCAAACTCTCGGCAGTGTCAAATGCATAATAGGCATTACCAGAATTTATTAATTGGTCTGCATATTGTTTGTACAAATGCTTTCTTTCGGATTGACGGTATGGGCCAAATTTTTCATTTTTCCCAATGGTTTCGCTTGGCGCTATTCCCAACCAATCTAATGCATCAAAAATGTATTGCTCCGCTCCAGGAATGAAACGATTTTGGTCGGTATCCTCTATTCTCAAATAGAAAATACCCTTATGTTTTTTGGCAAATAAATAATTGAATAAGGCAGTTCTAACACCTCCAATGTGTAATGGTCCAGTTGGACTTGGAGCAAAACGAACTCTAACAGGTCTTGACATTTTGTTGAAATTTTGGCAAAGATAATCAGAAGCAAGAAGCAAGAAGCAAGAAGCAAGAAGTTTTTAATGAGATATAAAATCGAGAATTTTCTTTGGCAAATTTTTAACGCTTTGGTATTCGGTAAAAATTGTACTTTTATCGGTTATAAAAAGAAATTATAAAAATTGGACAATTCGAAGATTATTTATCAAAAGTTAGAAGGCTTCATTAATAAGTATTATACTAATCAATTGCTAAAGGGAATTATTTTCTTTATTGGAATAGGATTACTGTATTTCATAGTTACTTTGTTTATAGAATACTTCCTTTGGCTTAAACCAGCGGCAAGAACCGTATTGTTTTCTTCTTTTATTCTCGTAGAATTCTTTTTATTTCTAAGATTTATTTGTTTTCCGCTATTCAAATTATCCAAACTTCAAAAAGGCATTGATTATGAAGAGGCATCAGTTATTATTGGAAATCATTTCGGCGAAATAGAAGATAAGTTGACTAATTTTTTACAGCTTTCTTATGACAGAAACAAATCGGAGTTGTTAGCGGCATCTATTGATCAAAAAGCAAATACGTTGCAACCAATTCCATTTGGAAACGCTATTAACCTTCGAAATAATAAGAAATATTTGCCTTTGGCGATTATTCCGATATTGTTTTTTGTGTTCTTTTATCTTTCTGGAAACAGCAATCTGATTTCACAAAGTTTGAACCGTGTAGTACACTTTAAGCAACAATTTTTGCCACCGGCACCATTTGAGTTTGAAGTTTTAAATACCAATTTGCAGACTGAACAAAACAAGGATTTTCTTTTAAAAGTAAAAACAAATGGCAAAGTAGTTCCTGAAAACGCTTTGATTTTTATTGGCGATGAAAGTTATTTTATGGAAAGTATTAAAGCAGGTGAATTTGAATTTGTGATTCCAAAACCTTCTGAAGATTTAGAGTTTCATATAGAAGCCAATGACGTATCGTCACATAATTATGAATTGAAAGTTGTTACAGTTCCATCGATTGCTAACTTTGAAATGGTGTTGAATTTCCCCAATTACCTGAATAAAAAATCAGAAGTTATCAAAGGAACTGGAAATGCAATTATTCCAGAAGGAACTCAGGTAACTTGGAGAATGAATACGCTCGCTACTCAAAAAGTAGATTGGGTAAATGAAAACGCCCGCTATAGGTTTGCTAAAAATGACAATATATTTACATTGTCTAAAAGTATTCTACAGAATATAGATTATCAAATCCTCACATCGAATAATAAAATTCAGAATTATGAGAAATTAAATTATCAGCTTTCCGTAATTAAAGATCAATATCCGTCCATTACTGTGAACAACGCACCAGATAGTTTAAAGGTCAATAAGAACTTTGTTTTAGGACAAGTTTCTGACGATTATGGATTGTCTAGATTACAGGTTGTCTATTATCCAAAAGACACACCAAATAAACTTAAAAAGGCATTTATAAATGTAAAAAAAGATGTTTATGACCAATTTGTTTTTTCTTTCCCAAGCAATCTACCGGTAGAAGAAGGTGTTTCGTATGAATATTATTTTGAGGTTTTTGATAACGATGCTATTCATAATTTAAAAAGCACAAAGTCTTCTGTATTCAGCAATCGAATTGCAACCGAGACAGAGAAGCAAGACGAAATGTTACAGCAACAAAATGAAAACATTAACTCTTTAGCCAAATCCTTAAAAGCCCAAGACAAACAGCTTTCCGAAATGGAAAAATTACAAAAAATGGGCAAAGAGAAAGATAATCTAGACTATAAAGAACAACAAAAAGTAAATGATTTTATCCAACGTCAAAAGCAACAGGATGAAATGATGAAAGAGTTCTCTGAAAAGATGAAAGATAATTTAGAGCAATTTAAATCAGAAAAGAAAGACGAAAAAAAAGAATTACTTCAAGAACGGTTAGAGAAAACAAAAGAAGAGTTAGAAAAAAACAAAAAACTTTTAGACGAGCTTCAAAAGCTGAATGATAAAATCAGTAAAGAAGAATTGTTTGAAAAAATGGAGAAGTTCCAACAAGCCAGTAAAAATCAAACTAAAAGCTTAGAGCAATTGGTTGAATTAACTAAACGCTATTATGTGGAGAAAAAAGCAGAACAAATTGCAAATAAACTTGACAAATTAGCCGACAAACAAGATAAATTAGCTGACAAAACAGAGGAAAACAAAACGGACAAGCAAGATGAAATCAACAAAGAATTCGATAAGATTCAGGAAGAAATCAACGATTTAGAAAAAGACAATAAAGAATTAAAAGCTCCAATAGATTTACCAAAAACAGAAGAAAAAGAGAAGAGCATAGACGAAGATTTAAATAACGCAAAAGATCAATTACAAAAACAACAGAAAGAAAAGGCAAAACAAAAACAAAAAAGTGCTTCAAAAAAAATGAAGCAAATGAGCCAAGAAATGCAAGAGGAAATGCAATCAGGCGAAAAGGATCAAATGGAAGAAGATGTTGCTATGTTACGTCAAATTTTAGACAATCTTCTGGCCTATTCTTTTTCCCAAGAAGATGTAATGAAGAAGTTTAAAAACTTAAACAGGGGCGCTCCATCATTTAATAAAAACTTGAAAATCCAACAGGACTTAAAGCAACAGTTCAAACATGTTGATGATAGTTTATTTGCCATGTCTCTACGCAATCCAAAAATAGCAGAGAACATCACAACAGAAATCGGAAACGTTCAATATAACGTAGATAAAGCAATTGAAACTTTAGCAGAAGCTAATATCCCGAAAGGAAATTCACACCAGCAATATGCGGTTTCTTCATCTAATAAACTAGCCGACATGCTGAGCGACATTCTTAACAGCATGCAAATGAACATGCAGATGCAAGGTCAAGGAAAACCTAAACCTGGAAAAGGACAGGGCGCAGGAATGCAGTTACCAGACATTATCAAAAAGCAAGATGGTTTGGGTGAAAAGATGAAAAAAGCAATGAAAAAAGGCGAAAAACCAGGAGAAGGTAAAGAAGGAAAAGAAGGAAAAGATGGAGAATCTGAAGGCGGAACCGAAGGGAAAAACCAGGGTAAAGATGGAAAAGATGGAAACGGTAAAAACGGTCAGAACGGCAAAAATGGTCAAGGTGACCGTAATGGAAATTCGCAAGGCAATAAAAATGGCGAAAACGGTCAAGATGGTGAAGGAGATGCAAAAGCCATCATGGAAATTTATAAAGAACAACAACAATTGCGTGAAGCTTTAGAAAACGAATTGAAAAAACAAGGTGTTGGTGGAAGCGGTCAAAATGCTTTAGATCAAATGAAACAAATTGAAAAGCAACTTTTAAATAAGGGCTTTAATAATGAAAATTTACAAAAGATTTTAAACCTCAAATATGAATTATTAAAACTTGAAAAGGCAATACAACAACAAGGCGAAGACAAGAAACGACAATCTGAAACTAATAAGAAAGAGTTTGGCAACAAAGCCAATTTGCT
>Ga0214919_10007872_pt1 | contig 14249 bp, 14 predicted proteins | sample LL1503_MetaG_FD_177994 | JGI IMG/M metagenome (GOLD analysis project Ga0214919, IMG submission 177994) | Freshwater microbial communities from Lake Lanier, Atlanta, Georgia, United States - LL-1503 | ecosystem: Environmental > Aquatic > Freshwater > Lake | place: USA: Georgia | collected...
CAATGTTCTCCAATTCTGTATTTAGCATATTCAAAAGAACTCACTTGTTGTTTAACCCACTTGTAAAATTCATCAGGTACCCTATCTAAAAATTCATCCAAAGGTTTACCTTCTTTCATTAATTCCCATATATCTTTTGATGAAAAATTTGTTAAAATTTTGTGAAGACGTTTATATTCTTCACCTTTTATTTTCATTCTAAATCCACTTTTAAAACGAATTACATAACCTTCTCTATCCTTTGATATTTCTTCTTTAAGTAAGTCATACCCCTCTCCCCACGTTTTATATGTCATTACAACTTCAAATCCCGAGTCCTGTGTCCAAAACAAACTACTATCAGGTATTTCCATTCCACTTTCAGTGTGAAAAGCTCCGATAACGACTAATTTTTCTTCACCTTTATAATCAACAACAATTCTATTTTCAGGATAAATAATTTCAAACAAATATGTATTGTCTTTTCTCCATGCACTAATGTCGTGTCTATCGAGAATCTCTTTTCCTTTAATTGCCTGTGGTGATGTAAATGATCCACGAGTTGCCAATATCCATTCATTTTCATAATAAAAAAGAATACCTAAAGAACCATCCATTTTTTCATAGACAACATAATCTTCATTTGGGATTTCTTCTGGTTTATATTCTTCGTAATTAAAGAATTTCTTAAATGGTCTTGCAACGATATCACCTTTTGAATTAGTAACTAATCCACGGCATTGCAAAGTAATGTCATCCCACAATCTTTCATATTGAACTTTAGGAGAATAATTCCATATAGTCAAATCTTTTGTAGGATGTGTTTGTTTATACAACAAACCATCATTATAATATTTCTCTAAAATGTCTAACATTAATTTATTGTTTTGTGTATACCGATGTTGTAGGTGTATTTTAACCAATTAAAGGACAAATATACTCCACATATTTTGTTTTTCCAAATTGATATATGAGAATCTGGTTGACATGTTTCAAAATAAAAATAAACAAAAGGTAATGGGTATATTGACCATTGGTTTCTATGTAAGTTAGCGTGAAATTTCATCTTTGGTTTTGGATTTATAGATTCAATAAAAGAAGAAATAAATTGACTCATTAAAGTTTAACTTGAAATCTATTCTTCATTTGTTGAAGTTTATCTTCGGGAACCCCGTGAATATTTTCATTTCCATGCCTGTTTTCAACAATCACTGTATGAACACGATAATTGTATCTTTCGGCCATTTTAAAATATTCGTCCATTTCCCATTCTTGGGTAAAAGTATTTGCAACAACTATCTTTGCCTTTTGTTGTCTCATTCTTTCTGAGCATCTAAATTGACAATAGTTATGTGCTTCTTTTAATTTAGTAGGATCAAAATTGTAATCACCTTCTTTATCTTCAAAAAAATCATCGGCAGATAAAATTTCAGGTTCGTCCGTACTTCTAAGTTGTAGTATGATTTTTGCTAAAGTTGTTTTACCTGAACCAGGTAAACCTCGTAATAATATTAATTCGCCTTGTGTCTCGTTTGTAATATCCATAGGAGAGATTTAGGATTAAAAAATGGGGGTCGGAATAAACCAACCCCAATTTCTTATTTTACTTCTTCATTAGATACTGGTTTTTCAGCAGCTTCTTTTACTGAACCACCTGTTACAGGTGCTACTGTTGAATCAGCAACTACCGCAGTTGTATCTGCAACAGGAGCCGTTGTAGAGTCTGTTGTTTCTGTTGCGGCTGACCCTGAACCACATGCTGTTAGTGTAAGTGCTACACCAAGAGCTAAAATAAATGTTACTTTTTTCATATATAGTAAATATACGAAAATTAAATTAGAAAACCAAATTCAATAAAAAACCCCAACGAGATGTCGGGGTTTAAGGTCTTTGGGTGGGTTCAACCCCACTTACTTTTGAAAAAACGAAAAGGTAATCGACAAAGAGAACCTATAGTGATATAAATATATATAACTTTAATAAAAAATCAACTATTTACATTATTTTTTTGAAATTAATAAATTTTCGTCTTTATATTTCAAAGTATATTGTACATTTTCTAAAATTGTACCTCTTAAAATTTCTTCACTTAAAAAGTCTTCACAAAGATTTTGTATAATACGTTTTAATGGACGTGCACCATACTCTTCTTGTGAATTCAATTCGTAAATTCTATTGATGACTGTTTTATCAAAATTAATTTTGTAGTTCTTGTCAACTAAACGTTTATTCAATCTACTAACTTCAATATTAATAATTTTCTTTAGTGTTTCATCATTCAATGAATTGAATAGAATAATATCGTCAATACGATTTAAAAATTCAGGATTGAATTGTTGTTTCAATGCCTTTTGAATCATCGTCTTTCTAACTTCGTATTGTTGTTCTTCACTTGATGAAGTTTTGAATCCAACACCAGCACCTAAATCAGATACACGTTTAGCTCCTACGTTAGATGTCATGATAACAATTGTATTTGTGAAATTAATTTTTCTACCAAATGAATCTGTTAAATGTCCTTCATCTAAAATTTGAAGTAAGATATTAAATACGTCTTTATGAGCCTTTTCAATTTCATCAAATAAAACGACAGAGAACGGGTTGTTTTTAATCTTCTCGGTTAACTGACCTCCTTCATCATATCCAACATAACCTGGAGGAGAACCGATTAATTTGGATACATTATGTTTCTCCATATACTCACTCATATCAACACGGATAATTTTATCAGGGTCACCGAATAAGGTTTCTGCAATTGACTTAGCAAGATATGTTTTACCTACCCCTGTTGAACCAATAAAAATAAATGAACCGATTGGTTTATTTGCTTCTTTGATACCCACACGATTTCTTCTAATTGCCTTAGAGATAGTTTTAACCGCCTCATCTTGACCAATTACTTTTGATGATAAAATATTTTCAAGTTCTAATAACTTCTTAGTTTCTTTAGTGTCAAGTTTAGTAATTGGAACTCCCGTCATATCACTAATGATGTCGTAAACATCATCTAATGAAACTGGTATTTTATTATCTTTTTGTTTGTCAGACCACTTTAATTTTTCATCTTCCAATTTTATTGTTACTTTTCTTTCTTCATCACGAAGCTTCGCGGCTTGTTCGTAGTTTTGACTTTTGACAACTTGAACTTTCTTTTCTTTAATATCATCAATCTCCTTTTTTAATTTTTCAATTACTTCAGGTATTTTTGACGATACTCTTTTTTCAGAACCTAATTCATCTAACACATCAATTGCCTTATCAGGAAATTGTCTATCAGTAATATAACGACCTGAAAGTTTAACAATAGTTTCTAATACTCCATCTTCATAACTTACTTTGTGAAAGTCTTGATATGATGATGTTAAGTTTTTAAGAATTTCTAATGTTTCTTCTTCGGTTGGTTCTTGTAAAACTATTTTTTGAAAACGACGAACTAATGCGGCATCTTTTTCAATGTGTTTTTTAAATTCATCAAATGTTGTTGCACCAATACATTGTAATTCACCACGTGCCAATGCGGGTTTCAAAATATTTGCGGCATCCATCGCACCACTCGCATTACCAGCACCTACCATTGTATGTAATTCATCAATAAAGATGATTACGTTTGGGGCCTCCTGTAATTCATTAATAATTGCTTTAATTCTTTCCTCAAATTGACCACGATATTTTGTACCGGCAACTAATGATGTTAAATCTAATGACATAATACGTTTGTCTAAAAGATTTGAAGGACAATCTCCTTTGTGAATCATCAATGCTAATTTCTCCACTAATGCGGATTTACCAACACCAGCCTCACCAACAATAACGGCATTGTTTTTCTTTTTACGAGAAAGAATTTGTGCAATTCTTTTTACCTCTTTATCCCTACCAACTACAGGATCAATTTTACCCTCTTCAGCCATCTTAATAAGATCACGAGAGAAATTGTCCAAGATTGGTGTGTTTGACCCTTTTCTAACCTTCTTGGGGTTTGTGGTTGGTCCGTCCTCAAAAAAATCTACTGACATAAATAATAAGTTTAGTTTACAGTACAAACATAACATATTCCATACTAAAAACAAAATGCTTGTGTATAAATTTATTTAAATGACAAGTTGTCAAATAAAATTAAAAAATAATGACAAGTTGTCTAAAAGTATATGTTGGCAAATTTTTTGTTTATGAGAAAATATAAAAACAATATACTATGATAACATTATTTAAAGACCCATTTTTTAGAGGATTGGATACGAAAGGATTTCTATCTACTCCTGAAACTAACATCGTAAAAGATGAATTAGGATACACGGTATCCATCAGCGTTCCTGGTTTAACAAAGGAAGATCTAAAAATTTCCGTTAAAGAAGGAGTATTAAAAATTACCTACCAAAAAGAAGAGGGAGATATTACAAGACATTTTATTGGAAGTTTTGTGAAATCTTACAATATTCCAGAAGATGTTAAAGAAAAAGATATTGAAGGTAAAGTGGAAAATGGTGTTCTAACTATCTCATTACCAATTGATAAGAAGAAAACTTTAGAAAGAATGATTTCTTTAAATTAAAATATTTCCTCTAAAATTTTTTTTTACGAATATATTTGTGTAGATTTATAATATAAAATTTATACACCATGTCAGTAAAAAAAGAAAAAATCAACGGTAAGATGATTGAAGTATCAATCAAGTCAACAAGTTTAAACAAAGCAACTTACGACGCTTTAAAAGAAAACTTGAGAGTATCTTTCGTAAATGGTAGCATTTATGAATACCAAGGAGTTCCATCTAAAACGTTTACACAATTTAGATTGGCAAAGTCACAAGGTAAGTTCTTAAACGAGAGTATCGTTAAGACTTACAAATACAAAAAAGTTAGAACTATCTAATTAAACTTAAACCCCTCTAAATGAGGGGTTTATTTTTTGATATTTATTATCTATAATATATAAACAATATAATATGGGTATAATATCAGAAAAAATTGATGGTAAACTTATTACTGTCATTGTACAATCATCCAATCTTAAAGAAGCCACTTACAATACTGAAACAGAAGATTTGACCGTTATATTCAATAACGGAAGTATTTATGAGTATAATAAAGTTCCTTGGTCTAAGTTCACCAAATTTAGGTTAGCTGAATCTCAAGGAAAACACTTTAACGAAAACATCGCTAAAGCACATAAGTACACAAAAAAAGGATGAGTTTATTTGAAGAACTTATTGAGGGTAAAAAGAAAGACAAACAAATTGTAAAATCTTTCGAAACAAAAGAAACTTTATCTAATCAAATTTTTGAGGAGAAAAAGGGTCATTTTGTTATGCGTGATGAAATTAAAAAAAGACTCCTTGAAGTATCAAATGATTTTATTGAAAGTTTGGGATTTGAGTTTTTTATACATGATGTAGTTCTCACCGGATCTTTGGCGAACTATAATTGGTCTCAATATTCAGATGTTGATTTACACATTTTAATAGATTTTGATGAATTAGATAAGGATAGTAAAAAAGATTCAATTGCATTACATTCAATAATGAAAGAATTTTTTGATGCAAAGAAAAATGTTTGGAATGAAAAACATGAAATAAAAATTAAGGGGTACGACGTTGAGATATACGTTCAGGATGTTAACGAGGAACACATATCTTCAGGTGTTTATTCAATATTACATAATAAATGGGTATTAGAACCTAAAAAAGATAAACCAAATATTGATGATAGAAAGATATTAGAGAAAGGAGAAGAGTTTGGTAAAAAGATAGATCATTTAATACAAAACCCAAAAGATATCACAATTGATCAACTTGAAGACCTTAGAAAGAAGATAAAAGAGTTTAGACAGAGTGGTTTAGAATCTGGAGGAGAGTATTCTTACGAAAACCTTACATTCAAATTATTAAGAAGAAACGGATATATCCAAAAACTTTTAAGACTAAAAACACAACTAACGGATAAGAAATTGTCCATAACGCAATAATTATACCTAATTTTTTCTATATATCTATGTATTTATAGGATAAGAATAAGTATATCTTAACAATTTTATAAAATGGCAGAATTAAAACCACTAGGAAGTGAAAAATTAAACGGGAATGACAAGTTAAAAAGAATTCTCGAATTAACATACTTCAACAACAATAAAAATAATAGTCGTTCTTCGAGTAAACCCGAATTAGTGAAAGAATCTAAAAACGGGGGTGTATATGGTGTCGTTAAAGAAAAAGACGGTTACTATGTAAAGAGAGGATTAAATGAATCATCACTCGATTATATCGGTGGTATGTTCATGAAGAACAAGAATAAGTTCTCTTCGTATGCCGAAGCGTTCAAACGACTTGAGTTGTTGCAAGGACAAGAGGAATTACAGGAATCAACGAAATATGTGTTAAAGCAAAACAAACCTCAACAAGAGGCTCCAATGCCTGAAGCACCAATGGATTTACCTCCAGCACCTGCGGCTGATGCATCAGGTGACGTTCCTCCTCCATCTCCTGAAGGTGACGCTTCAATGGATGCACCTACAGACGCACCTCCTGCTGAAGGTGGTGAAGATGCTGGTAAGAGATCATCTTACATGGCTGAAGCTCAAAAATATGCTGGTAAATTAGGTCAAGAATTAAGAGACTTACATGATAGAATGGAAAGTGATGATATTAAATACATTTTAAACATGATCATTTCTGCGGTTGATTTAGATAAATTATCGGATGAAGATATTGAAGATATTGCTAAGAAATTTGAAAGAGAGGAAGAAGAAGGTGGAATGGGTTCTGAAGAACCAACAGGTGAAGAACCGGCTCCAACCCCTAAAGATGCTCCTTCAGACGTAAATGAATATGATTCAATGGCTGCTTTAGATGAATTTGTTAATACTCCAATGGATACTGACGAAATTGATTTATCAAAATATGCAATTAAAGAAGAAGGTGAGATGGATGTAGAAGACGAAACTAAAGAATTAGATTTGGATGAAATAAAAACAGCAATCGGAGATACTTTAAGTAAATATTTTAAATAAAAAATGCATCTAATATATGTCAATGAAATCGGTTCAGATTACAAAGGTCAAAAACAATACGAATTCGTATTCAGTGAGACCACTGAAATTGATATGGGTGATTGGTTCGTTATTCCTGCTTCGGCTAACCAACGATCTAAATCGCCTGACATCGAATATGTTGATGTAGTTGGTTTATTGAAAGATACAGATTTACAATTAGAACTTATTCAGAACTCCGATTATTTCGGAGTTATTGATGCTGTAGATGGTGTAATTTCGTTGGCTTGGGAAAAGTTTGATTTTGATAATACAGAACAAAGACTAACATTTAAGTTTGCGGAACCAATTGAAAACGTAACAAAAAAACTAAAATCAAGAGGATACGTTCTATTAAAAGAAGAAATAAAAATTAAGGAATTATGAAAAGAACAGAATTAATTGGAAGACTTTTAAAAGAAGGGTTTTCTGAAAAGACATTAGTTAATTTTACAGATAAACAACTTAACGATTTATCGGAAAGAATTGTCACCACTACACAAGCTATGGCATCCAATCCTGATATTCAGAAATTGGCGAGTGACCCAAATAAAACTGTTGAGGTTAGAGAAACTTTAAAAGGAAAACAAAAGAATATCGACAAAAATAAGAACGGTAAAATAGATGCTGACGACTTTGCAATTTTAAATAAAGAAAAGAAAGGTGAGGTTAAAGAAACTGAGGACTGTTGTTCAAAATGTGGTAAAAAGACTTGTAAATGTGAAAATGTAAATGAGGTTGATATGGGTTTAACTATAAAAGGTTCAAAATCAAGTAGTTCATCTGTATTTGGTGGATCACCTAAAAAATCAAGTTCTTCTAAAAAGAAATCTACACCTAAGAAAAAAGAAGAAGGTGAAACTGAGGAAGGTGAAGTAGATGAATCATTAAATGGTCTTATGCTTGGTGTAATTAAAGATAAATTAAGTAAAGATTTAGGTAGAGAACCTGAGGACCACGAAATTGATAAAGCACATGAAGATTTTGTCAATAGTTGGAAGAAAGATAATGAATCAAAAGAAAAAAAGAAAAAAGGATTTGTAGTTTCAAAACCACCTAGTCCGGATTTTAATGGTTATAATAAGAGAAAAGAAAAGAAAGAAGAAGAGAAAGAGGGTGATTATCACAATGAAAGAAGTGAAAAGGCGTTAGAGAAATCTAAAGAAGATTTTCCACAACTTAAAAATGTTAAAAAATGTGATGAGTGTGGAAAGGTAGAATCTAAATGTAAGTGTAAAAAGGTAGATGTTAAAGAAATAAAAAATTGGGTTAAAGGTTTGGTGGAGAACAAAGAATTTCATAGCTTTACGTCTAAAAATGAAATTATGGAACTTATCCAAACTAAACTTACTGAGTCAGATACTATGATTCAACACGGTCCTAAAGTTAAAAAGGGACACAACGGTATTCCTGAGTTTATGTCATATGATGCAATTGTAAGTGCGGAACCAAAAACTGCACCTTCAAAACCAGCACCATCAACTAAACCTGGCACAAGACCTACACCAACAAGAAGAGAAGACCCAAGAAAAACTCCTTTTCAACCTGGTCCCGGTACAAACCCTAAACCAAAGGCTAAAATGGCTGAGGAGAAAAAAAAGTAAGTTAAAATGCAATTTTCTAAGAAAAAACTGTTATCTTTAATTCAAGAAAATTTGAATGAAATGCCAATGGATTTTGATAGTCAGGATAGACCTGACCAAGGGGTGCAAGATGACTTAGCGGCGGGAGAAACCCCATTGCAAAAAATACCTTTTCCTGAAACGGGAGACGAACCTAATAAGAACTTCCAAGAACTTTTAGCTTCAGAAAGATATAAGCAAGTTGTTGCTAAAATGAGACAATATACCGGTACAAATGCTACCATTAGAGGTACACAAGGTATGACCCCATTGATGCAACAAATGATGAGTGCTCATAACCAAATCTTACAGTTTGAACAAAACCACAGAGGAGAATTAGAAGCATTAGCGATTGAATTAGTTATGAAGGAATTAGGTATTCCTGAAGGTTCAGTTCAATACGATGCGAAAATTATTGGTATGGGTGAATTTAACCCTGAAGATTTCAATCACGATGAGGAAGAACAAGATGGAGAAGAAGAGGGTGGTGAAGAAGAAATGAATTTTGGTAATGAAATTGAAATCGTTAACGATTTAGAAAAACTTGATTTAGAAAAAGCAAAAAGAAGATTTATAAACACAATTATACAAGGCGCTTCTAAAAGAGGTCATTACATGTATCATTACGCTGAAGAGAGAATTAGTCAAATTGTTGGTAACGACAGACTAGTTGGTCTTTATGGTATTATGATGTCAGTAAATGATGCGTTATATTGGCAATTACCTAACGACACAATGAAAGCAATGGGTCAAGGTGGTAATATTGCAGGTAGAGAAGATGTTGATAGACAAACAGATCCACCAACAGTTAAAGCAAGAGCGGTAAACTTTCCAGTTTTAATACACGAATTGATTAAAGGAACTTTAGAGTTAGTTGCGTTACAAGGTAGAAAAAGAGATGAAGAAGGTAACGAAGAAGATTTTAGTGCCATTGAAGATAGTGAAGATACATTAGAAAAGGAAATGTGGGATTTACGTTTAGGACCCGCAATTTGGGATAGAATTAGATCTAAATTTCCTGAAGATGTATTGACCGATGAAGATAAAGGAATAATCCAATTAATGGTGTTTCAACATATTTTCAAAAAACCAGCTAAGGAATTCTTAGTATTCATGAAAGAAATAGTTTCTAATTCTGAAAATGGAAATCGTTTAATGGAAACATTAGTTAGAGCAATTGAAGAGGATATCAACAATTACGATTACGAACAAACAATGGTGGAATTTGACGAGGATTTAACAGGTATTAGTGATGAAACAGATAACGACGAATTAAAAGATTTTATATCAGGTATTCCTGGAATTTCATTATCCAATGATGACGAAGAAGACGATGATGACAGTCTATTTGACGAGTTAGGGTTAGACAGACCTACGAAATAATACAAAGGTGGTTTACAATAACCACCTTTTTTTGTATTTATACATATATGAATACTAGGACACAACAGTTAATGGAATATGCGAAGATCATAAAAGATACTCCATATGCACTTAGAACGTATTTACAAACATTCGATAATACACAGAAGAAGTATGTTCCAATGGACTTGTTTGAAGATCAAATTCAACTAATTCAAGACTACGAAGACTATAACGAAAATATTACAAGAAAGTATAGACAAGCGGGAGTTACTACAGTAACGGCCGCATGGTTATCTAAAAAATTACAATTAGCAAAACCTGATAATCCTGAGAGAGTTCTACTTATTGCAAATAAACGTGATACCGCAGTGGAGATGGCTAATAAGGTTAGACATTTCTTAGAACAATGGCCCGAATGGTTAAATGTTGGGTTCTCACCTGATAAAAACTCAGAAAGTAGATTTAGATTAAATAATGGTTGTGAGGTTAAGGCGGTCGCAACATCAGCAGATGCCCTTCGTGGTTATACACCTACCATACTTGTATTTGATGAGGCCGCATATATTGAAGCGGGCGATGATTTTTGGGCGGCGTCTATGGCGTCCCTATCAACGGGTGGTAAGATTATTCTTATCTCAACTCCAAATGGTTATGACCCTATCTATTACGGTGTTTATGACCAAGCATTACGTGGAATCAATGATTTCCATATAACCGATTTAAGATGGTTTAAAGACCCTCGTTATACCAAAGATTTACGTTGGATTAAATGTCAAGATATCTGTCACTACATGTTAAATAGAGAACAGTATAATGATGATGAAGTTGTTTTACTTGACTTTGATATGAAAGAATATGTCAAACTTTTAGAGGATGGATATAAACCATTTTCATCTTGGTTTGAGTCTATGTCTAAGAAATTTAAATATGATAGACGTAAGATCGCACAGGAGTTGGAATGTGACTTTTTAGGTTCAGGAGATGGTGTAATTCCTGGAGATATTCAAGAAAATATTGCTAAGAATATGATTAGAGAACCAATTGAGAAGTACATGCAAGCAACATTTTGGCAATGGAAAGAACCAATTATAGGTCATCGTTATATTATGGGTGTGGATGTGAGTAGAGGAGATAGTGAGGATTTTTCAGCAATATCAATTATAGATTTTGATGATAGAGAACAGGTAGCGGAATACATTGGTAAAATACCTCCCGATGATTTGGCGGCGGTAGCTTACAAATGGGCAATCTTATATGGTAATGCGTTTATCGTAACGGATATTACCGGTGGTATGGGAGTAGCAACATCAAGAAAATTAACTGAATTAAATTATAAGAACGTTTATATTGAGGGTGTTAATACACAAAACATTTGGGATTATAACGCCAAAGCGATGGAGAAAATACCAGGACTTAACTTCAATAACAAAAGAACTCAAATTGTTGCGGCATTTGAAGAACAACTTAGAAAAGGGTTTATTGTTAGATCCGCAAGATTATTAAACGAACTTAATACGTTTGTTTATATGAATGGAAGACCCGATCATATGAAAGGTACCCATGACGATGCTATTATGGGTATGTCGATGGCATTATACGCTGCGGACGTTTCTTTTAATTTATTACAAAAGAATGAAAACGCCAATAAAGCAATGTTAGATTCTTGGACTATGTCTGAAAGAACTTATGAAACAAGTAAGTCTTTTTATTCATATGGTACGGCCTTCGATCAAATAGGATCAATGGGAACGGATAATAATAGTTTATATTATCAAGATGACAATATGAACGTCAGTAAACAAGCGTATCAAGAGAATTCATGGTTATTTGGAAGACGTAAATAATCTTTAGTTTATCATAATTTTAGTTTATATTGTAAAGAAAAGTATTTATATAGAATGGCAAATCAAAATTTAACCGTCTTTCAGAAATTAACAAAAATGTTTGGCTATCCGGGTAAACCTCAGGTAACACAAGCACCGTCATTTAATTTTAATAAAGATGAATTATTAAAGACAGATAGTAAAGAAGAATATGAAAAGGTAATGTTACAGGCTCAACAGAGTCAATACATCGCCGATAAATGGACTAAATTAGACCAATCTCTCTATAACCAATCGGTTTATTATGAACCAAATAGATTAGCCGCTTATTACGATTATGAGGCTATGGAGTTTACTCCCGAAATATCAGCAGCATTAGACATATACGCTGAAGAGTCTACCACAATGTCAGAAAAGGGTCAAATTTTAACGATCTATTCTGAATCAGATAGAATTAAAGATATTTTAGAAGACTTGTTTAATAACAGATTAGATATTAATACTAACTTACAAATGTGGACTAGAGGTGTTTGTAAGTACGGAGACAACTTTGTTTATTTAAAGTTAGATCCAGAAAAAGGTATTATTGGATGTCAACAATTACCAAACATTGAGATTGAAAGAATTGAAGGTGCCGCAGGTAAAACTACAACACAAAATAGAGATTTAAAAGTTCCATCAAGAGAATTACGTTTTCAATGGAAAAATAAAGATTTAGAGTTTCAAGCATGGGAAATTGCTCACTTCAGATTATTGGGTGATGATAGAAAACTTCCTTATGGAACTTCTATGTTAGATAAGATTAGAAGAATTTGGAAACAACTTTTACTTGCTGAAGATGCAATGTTAATTTACAGAACATCAAGAGCACCTGAAAGACGTGTATTCAAAGTATTCGTTGGTAATATGGACGATAAGGATATTGAATCTTACGTACAACGTGTTGCGAACAAATTTAAAAGAGATCAAGTTTCAGATCCACGTAACGGTCAAGTTGATATGAGATATAATCAAATGGCTGTTGATCAGGATTATTTTATTCCCGTTCGTGATCCATCACAAAGTAATCCAATTGAAACATTACCAGGTGCACAAAACTTAGGAGAGATTGCTGACATTGAATACATTCAAAAGAAAATGTTAGCAGCACTTCGTATTCCTAAAGCGTTTTTAGGATTTGAAGAAGTTGTAGGTGAAGGTAAGTCATTAGCGTTAATGGATATTCGTTTTGCAAGAACAATTAACAGAATTCAAAAATCTGTTATTCAAGAATTAAATAAAATTGCATTAATTCAATTATACCTTTTAGGTATGGAGGATGAATTAAATAATTTCTCACTATCATTAACTAATCCATCTGCACAATCAGACTTATTACGTATTGAACAATGGAAAGAAAAAGTTACACTTTATAAAGACGCAACATCGGATCAATCACAAGTGGGTATCTTACCTGTGTCTCATACATGGGCTAAGAAGAACATCCTTGGATTTAGTGATTCTGAAGTTATGTTAGATTTACAACAACAACGTTTAGAACGTGCATTAGGATTTGAATTAACAAATACTCAGAATGTTATTAAACGTTCAGGTGTGTTTGATGAAGTAGATGCTAAGTATGGTATTCCTGAAGAAGATAGAGAAAAGGCAATGGAAGCCGCGGGAGCTGAAGCGGGTGGAGGAATGGATATGGGAGGTGGAGGAATGGATATGGGAGGTGGAGCGCCGCCGCCAGCGGGTGGAGGAGGTGAAGAACCTTTAAGTGAATCTACATTGGCTAGAAAATCAAAAAAATCTAAAATACTCGGTATGTTAGGTGAAGAAAAAGAAGATTTTAATATTCTGTTTGATATGGAAAAAGCTCAACAGAATATTTATGAAATAGAAACTAAAATAAATGATATCTTAAACGATTAAACATGAACAAATTCGGTGGTATTAAAACCAAATTATTAAATAAATTAACTGAATCTTACGCTAAAGAAAATAAAGCTGAGATTAAAAATATTTTAACAACAATTAAAGAAAACAAAGATTTTAAAGAAATGTATTTGTTTTATGAAGAAATTGAAAGTAAAACTATTTCAGATAAAGAAACTGCAAAATTATACGTTGAAGGTTTAAGTACATATTTTAACCAACCAATAGGAAATTGGAGTAATTTAAATATGTTTTGTGAATCATTAAACAAAAAATTAGGTGATGAAGAAGTAACAACAAATGAATTATATGAGTCTTTAGATATATTATCTGAAAAAGATTCATTATCTAATATTGAAAAGAAAGTTATTGCTAAAAAGAAATTAGTTGAACATTTAATAACTAAAAAAGAAATTACAGAATCAAAAGAAACTACTTTAGTTCCTAATGAAACTTTACTAAATGCTGTGTTAGCCAATAATTTTAATGCTTTATATTCTAATACATTATCTGAATCGCA
>Ga0214919_10007873_pt1 | contig 14248 bp, 12 predicted proteins | sample LL1503_MetaG_FD_177994 | JGI IMG/M metagenome (GOLD analysis project Ga0214919, IMG submission 177994) | Freshwater microbial communities from Lake Lanier, Atlanta, Georgia, United States - LL-1503 | ecosystem: Environmental > Aquatic > Freshwater > Lake | place: USA: Georgia | collected...
TGACAAACCCCACCGGGATTTTTTGCTATCAAACCGGCCGAAACTGATTCAATATTTTCTTATTCAATGAACATGAACTCTCCCTCAAAGCTTTTTTCACCGGTCCGCTTAGGTCCTCTCGAACTGCCGAATCGGATCATGATCTCCCCCATGTGCCAGTACTCTGCGCTAGAAGGCAATCCGGTGGCATGGCATTTCGTCCATTTAGGCAGTCTTGCCATATCGGGTGCAGGTTTGTTGTGTCTTGAGGCCACTGCGGTCTCTCCAGAGGGGCGCATCACACCGGGTTGTTTGGGTCTTTACAACGATACCAATCAGGCTGATCTTGCGCGTTTAATAACAGCTATCAGGGCTGTTTCCGATATACCCCTGGCTATTCAATTGAGTCACGCCGGACGAAAAGCTTCAAGTCGCAGGCCCTGGGAAGGTGGTGCATTGATTCCCGTTCATGATGGAGGATGGCTCACGATGGGACCATCAGCGATCCCTCAGAAACCGGAAGAACCTTCACCCAAGGAGATGAGCTACGAAGATATACAGAAGGTGATCGCCGAGTTTTCCAAGGCTGCTTGGCGCGCCCGGGAATTGGGATTTGATGCCATTGAACTCCACATGGCGCATGGTTATTTGATGCACCAATTCATGTCCCCGCTTGCAAACCAGCGTACTGACGAATATGGCGGTTCGTTTGAGAACCGGGTGAGGTTCCCGCTTGAGGTTTTAAAGGCAGTACTGGATGCGGCAGGTTCTGATATCTCGGTTGGTGTTCGTTTGTCTGCAACGGATTGGATGGAAGTTGGCTGGGATCTCGCCCAGACCATTGAATTGTGCAAACAGATGGAGGCGTTGGGATGTTCGTTCCTGGATATATCCTCTGGCGGTTTGTCTTACTTGCAAAAAATTCCAGTTAAGCCCGGCTATCAGGTTCCGTTTGCGGAGCAAGTCAAGCGAGAAGTCCGGATTCCTGTTGTCTCGGTTGGTTTAATTACCAGCGGATCTCAGGCGGAAGCCATCGTCTCGCAAGGGCAGGCTGATCTTGTGGCCGTGGCTCGCGGATTTTTGCATGATCCGCGCTGGCCCTGGCGTGCAGCCGCCGAAGTGGGAGGAACTGTTGGAACGCCAAAACAACTGTTGCGCTGCCTACCGCACGGTCATCAACCGATTTTTGGAGAGGTAAGAATTGGACAGCGATAGAGTGCTACCAATTACTTCGGAAAATATCATGAACGTGCGCTCGACTGTGCGCTTTTGTCTGAAGAGATCACTCCCGGTTTTATTGAAAACCACCATATCGCTACTTTAAGACATTAACCCATCTGTCTCAAACCATTTGAAGACGGACAGTCTGGACGCTTTGGCTTGTGTTGTTTTAACTTGGCCCACTTTTGAGGCCGCTGGCAATGAGGCGCTGGCACATTGGACGCGAAAAGTTAGCGGCTAGGCTTGGGGCTTAACACATGCTTCGAAAGATGCGATGCTTCGTCGTTAGATGGACCAATGAAGCGCCATCATTCGAGAAATCAAGCTTGATTATTCGGAGGCTTCAGTTCGTCTAGGCGATTTGTCAGGTCTTTCAATGCACTGGTAAGTAGCCATTCAATCGGGTAGTACAAAAGGCAAGCACCTGAAGCAAGAAAGTCGGGTAGCTCTTCTAGCTTGCCTGGTAAGCCAAAAGGCTTGCCAGCTGCTTTGAGACGTTTGGCAATGTCGGCAACCGCGGCAAGTACATCAGGTGTTCTGGCGCTACGCTGCCCCATCAAGCTGTAGGCTAAATCGTTTGGGCCGATCAAGTAGGCGTCAACGCCGGTGACGGCAATGATCTCATCGAGTGCCTCGATAGCTTGGCGTGTTTCAATTTGCACGACTATTATTTTGCTGCTTGCTTTGTCGTTGCCGCAGGCATAGCGAACCAACTCCACCACATCGACCGCATCTTGTGCGCAGTTGATATGAGGAACCACCAGGCCGTCGACTTGCCGGTCCATGAACTGAACCAGTACGGCTGGATCTTTGGACCAACTGCGCACGAGCGTTGTTAGCCCCACAACTTTGGCGGCCCTGATCAACTCAGTGGCCACGTCAAGACCAATCCCGGTGCGTTCGCAATCAATGAAGGCTGCATGTGCGCCTGCTTTGGCCAGGATTGCCATCACGTCAGGGTTGCGTCCTCCCACGTTAACTACGATCACTGGTTGTTGATTGCGTAATCGTTGTTTGAGCAAATTCATTACGTGATTTCTTTAAAAGTTGTCGACGACAGTAAACCGCTAGTTCAAAATGTTCGGTAGCCTAACTTAGCCGTTACTGTAGCGCACATTGCCACTTATCAATAACATACTTTGCTAAAGCGAGCTTGGTAGCGGCATAATGGAAGAATTCTGTTTTTTCATTTTTGGACAGGCTTAATGTTTGGCGAATTCCATGCGGAAGGAGTTTTTATGCAAAGAGTATTGCTAGGGATGTTGACCCCTTCCTCAAATACAGTGCTGGAGCCTGTAACAAGTGAAATACTGCATGATATCCCGAATGCCAGTGCGCATTTTGGACGCTTTGCTGTAACTCGAATAGCCTTGAGCCAGGGGGCACTTTCGCAATTTTCAACACCTGAGGTTATCAAAGCTGCGGAGTTGCTTGCGCATGCGCGTTGTCAGGTAATCGGGTGGAGTGGAACTTCGTCGAGCTGGCTGGGATTTGATTCAGATGAACGTTTGTGTCAAAGCATTCACTCGACTACGGGTGCAAAGGCTTGCACTTCTGTTTTGGCTATTAATGAAATTCTAAAAAAAACCAGTGCAAAGCGTATCGCATTGGTCTCGCCTTATTTGGACAATGTACAAGAAGCTATTGTTCGAAACTACCGTGCAGCAGGGTACAACTTAGTGTCCGAGCGACACCTGGGATTGGAAGACAATTTTTCATTTTCCGAAGTTACGAGTGAGCAGTTGATTCAAATGTCTCGTGAGGTTGCATCTGCAAAACCGGATGCGATTTTGATCATGTGCACAAATCTTTTTGGTGCGCCCTTGGTCCCAGTCTTGGAGGCGGAGTTGGGAATTCCTGTTTATGACAGCGTTTCCGCGGTTGTATGGAAGGCACTTTGTCTTGCGGGGGTGGATACACGAAGAATCCTTTTTTGGGGTCGATTGTTTAAGGAATTGTCATGATCGTGCCTTTTGACTTGGTGATTCGTCAAGTTGATATTGCAACTGCCACGGATCGATACATTGCTGAAATTGGTATTAAAAATGGTGTTATTCAAGTCATTGATAAAGATCTTGCAGCGGATCATGAGGAAATAGACGCGGCGGGCCGTTTGTTGGCGCCTGGTGGCATATCGATGATGATTCCATTTGCATGCTAATTGAGAGGGAAATCATTACAAAAATTTGTTGACGGCTATCACCAGAAAGCCAACGGTACAGCTACGCTTGATAAGCCTTTCAATTGATTGCGCGCGATGACATCGCTTTACTTTGCTATAAATTAACAATCCAAAAAACTGGAGTATACAAATGACCAATATCACTCGCATCGATTCAAACGAACGTCTCAGTCGGGTCGTCATTCATGGAGACACAATCTATATCGCAGGCATTACTGCCAGTGCTAAAGGAGACATTGTTGTTCAAACTCGCGATGTGCTACACAAGATAGACGAATATCTAGCGAGAGCAGGATCTGATAAACGGCATTTACTCAGCGTCCAGATCTGGCTCAAAGATATCACTGCGGACTTTGCGGGCATGAACAGTGTCTGGGCAGAGTGGGCACCAAAAGATGCCCTTCCAACACGTGCAACAGGAGAAGTGCATCTTGCCGCGCCCGATCTACTGGTTGAGATCATAGTGACGGCCGCCAAGATCTAAGTACAACCAGACTCTTCCATCAATGATCTAGCAGTGTTGGCAATTGTTCAGTTTAAATGTTACATTGGATTTAGGGTACTTTTTTTGAACGCTGATATCTTTCTTTCAAAATTGAAAAAAGAGGTTTGACGATGACTGCAACGAGCAAATTCAGCGCAACCATAGAAGATTCTTACCGAGCGCGAACGCGAGTTTCTGAGGCTCTTTACAAAGAAGCACGACTTGCAATTTCTTCCGGAATCACACATGACTCGCGTTTCACGTTCCCTTACCCTATCTCAGTAGCACGAGCCTTAGGGCCTCGAAAGTGGGATGTTGACGGCAATGAATACGTCGATTACTTTGGTGGCCATGGCGCGTTGTTATTAGGCCATTCGCATCCCGCAGTCGTTGATGCAGTTCAGCAGCAGATGGAGCTGGGCACACATTGGGGGTCCTCCCATCAGCTCGAAGTGCGCTGGGCTCAAGTCGTTCAAAGGATGATTCCGTCGGCTCAGAGAGTTCGCTTTACAGCTTCGGGGACAGAGGCTTCCCACTTGGCTCTGCGGTTAGCGCGTGCCTATTCTGGTAAGCCAAAAATCATGCGTTTCGTCGGCCATTTTCACGGTTGGCATAACGAGGTTGTTGCAGCCGCGATGTCACATTTCGATGGATCAGTACCACCGGGCATTGCGCCATCGGTTCTTGACCAATCGATTGTGTTGCCAGTCGAAGATATCTCGCTCATTGTCGAAACTCTAAGAACGCGAGATGACATCGCTGCCGTTATATTCGAGCCATCGGGTGCGTCTTGGGGTCAGGTGCCGCTCCCTCTTGGTTTCATTGCTGAGCTTCGAGAAATTACCCGAAAACGAGATGTAGTGCTGATTTTTGATGAGGTCATCACGGGCTTTCGATGGTCTCGAGGTGGTGCCCAAGCAAGGTTTGGCGTCACTCCTGATTTGTCGGTGCTTGCCAAAATCCTTGCCGGTGGCCTTCCGGGTGGGGCAGTGGCCGGCGCCAAAGCAATCATGGATCAATTGGATCCAGCTGAAGCGAAAGCAGCCTCAAGAGAGAAAGTTGGCCACCAAGGCACCTTTAACGCCAACCCCTTATGTGCCGCCGCAGCAGTTGCGACTTTAGAGCTTGTCGAAACTACTAATGCTTGCCAAGATGCGGAGGATGCGGCGGCTGAAATTCGCGACGGCATGCGCAAGGTGCTAACAGAAGAAGGTGTCCCATGGGGTATTTACGGGGAAGCTTCTGTGTTCATTATTTTCCCTAACCCTGCCGGACTACCGATAGACCCGATGACATTCGATCCGGCCGCACTCGGCTTCAAGGGGATAAAGGGATCGCGAGACACGGCCTTGATCAATCGCCTGCGCGTCGCCCTGCTTGCCAACTGCGTCGACATCATGGGTGGTCCTGGCGGAGTCGTATCCGCGGCGCACGGCCCGAGTGAGGTTGCGCAGACGTTGGAAGCTTTTCGCGCTGCGGTGCGCAAGCTTAAAGTTGAGGGCGATATCCGAAGCAAGTCTTGAGTCGCGGTGAAATACGGTAACGGCGCATTGCAGCTCAAACGACTAGTCTTTGATTATTTTTACCCAACGCACCCGCCGCCTCACCACGTAAGAAGTGTCATTACACAGTGACAACTTTAAAATTCATTGGGTGCATCGTTCGTGTCTTCAGACAAAGGTTTGAATGCGATAGAGATCCTTGAACCAATTAATAGATGTCCTCAATCTAGACGAATAATTCGCGTTTCAAAATATTGATTTGACAAGGGTTCATGTTTGGACTAGTATGATTTTAGGCACATGACTGGCAACCTAAACCAGATACTTGCAGTGGATTTTTTTCGGAATTCTGTTTTGATTTTCCCAAGGAGCATCACATGTTTAAGCGTCTACTTATTGGAATCGTTGCCGGTGTCGTCGTTGCAGTCGGGGCTTCAGCACAGGATTTGCAGAAGGCCCAGTTCAAAGTGGTTGGATTGAACGGCCCGACTGTTGCATCTAGTGTTGACGAATTACCATTTTGGCGAGAGACACTGCCCAAGGCCTCCAATGGCGCGATGACGGCGGATATCACACCGCTTGATCAAATGGGTATCGATGACAAGACGATGTTGCGGTTGTTGCGCCTAGGCGTTATGGACTTCGCTGGTATGGATATCTCAAAGATGGCAGGTGATGACCCCCGCTTTGAAGGCTGTGACCTGGCTGGCCTGACCCTTGATCCTGACAAGGCTCGTGCTGCTTGCAATGCCTACCGTGAAGTCATAGACAGGCAGATGCAAAAAAACTGGAACGCTAAACTGCTGGCTTTTGGTGGTAATCCACCCCAAGTATTTTGGTGTCGTAGTGTATTGTCCGGACTAGCTGACCTTAAGGGCAAGAAGGTACGGGTCTTCAACAATACGATGCGAGATTTTCTGAGTGGCGTGGGTGCAACTGCTGTGAGCATGGCATTCGCTGAGGTGGTCCCCGCCCTGAATAACGGCGTCATAGACTGTGGCGTTACTGGCAACCTCTCTGGAAATACTGCGGGTTGGCCAGAAGTGACGAAATCACTTTACCCAATGTCTCTTGGCTGGAGTATCAATGTGCTGGCGGTAAATTTAAATACCTGGAAACGGCTTGACAGCAAGACCCAGGATTTTATGCAGAAGCAGTTCAATGCCTACGAAGATAAAATGTGGAACACACTCAAAAAAGCTTCAATGGAGGCGGACAACTGCAATACAAGTAAACAGCCATGCACGATGGGTAAGCTTGCGAATATCACCATAGTGCCTGTGAAGCCAGCCGAGGCCGAGCAGCATAAGAAACTGGTCGAAGGCGCTGTGCTTGCAGGTTGGGCCAAGCGCTGTGGCAATGAGTGTGCAAAAGAATGGAACGCAACCGTTGGCAAGGTGGTTGGCTTGCAGGCGCCGGTCAACTAGAGCTGATCAGTAGTTTTTTTCCCAATTTAATACATCTATTTTAATAATAGATAAGGGGGCAAGATGGTCAGCTTAATATTCAACGGCACACGACGCGCGGCTCATTGGGGGCTTTGGTTCGGTGGCACTTTGATATTGCTCTCTGCAATATTGATCGGAATTGATGTAGTGTTGCGAAAATCCTACAACATTTCCATTGGGGGTGCCGACGAAATTGCTGGGTATGCTTTAGCGCTTGGAACTGCCTGGTCATTAGGCGCAACACTGATTGATCGCGCTCATATTCGCATCGATTCTTTGTACGTAGTGCTCCCCCGTAAAATTAGATTCTTTCTCGATATTCTTGGGTTGATTCTGTTCATTGCATTCTTTGCTCTTGTGGCTTGGCACGGATGGAATGTGGTGGTGCAATCTTGGGACTCGAGTTCGCGCAGTCAATCGGCGCTCCAGACACCCACCGTAATTCCGCAATTGATTTGGTTTGCCGGTTTGGCCTCGTTCGTTGTCACTGGCATCGTGTTGTTGGTGCACGCCGTGATCCTTGTTTTGAGGGGTGAACACGTGGCATTTGCAAAAGCCATTAGCACGCGCTCGGCTGAAGAGGAAGTGGCGGATGAAATCAGAGATGTTCTTGAGCGCAAAGAGCTCGAAGGAGCTGCATCATGATGCTGCTGACGGCCCTCGCAATTCTCATTTTCCTGCTCGCATTGGCCATTCCAGTATCTGCTGGGCTTGGTTTTCTTGGCATTCTTTTAGCTGAGTTGTATTCGAAGTTGCCGTTGACGGTCGCTATTGGGGAAATTTCTTGGGCAACTTCAAATAATTTTTTGCTTGTTGCGATCCCGTTTTTTGTTCTCCTAGGAGAGATACTTTTGCGTTCTGGAATGGCGGGAAGAATGTACAACGCTTTGGTATTGTGGATACCATGGATGCCAGGTGGACTTATGCATGCCAATATTGCCGCGTGCGCGATGTTCGCTGCAACTTCTGGTTCTAGCGTCGCCACGGCTGCAACGATTGGCACAGTAGCCATGGAAGAAATCGAAAAGCACGGATATTCGGAACGATTGTTTCTCGGCACCATTGCGGCGGGTGGGACCCTCGGCATCCTGATTCCACCTTCGATCAACATGATTGTCTACGGCGTGTTGACCGAGACATCAATCCCAAAGTTATACCTCGCCGGGATAATTCCTGGGTTGATTCTTGCTTCATTGTTCAGTTTGACAGTGATTATTTTTTGCCTGATTCGACCAGATCTTGGCGGAAAACGCACAACGGCAACTTGGGACCAGAGGATCCGCGCGCTCCCAGATCTGATCCCTCCACTTGTCATCTTCCTTTCAGTCATTGGTTCGATTTATGCGGGTTGGGCAACGGCGACAGAGTCGGCAGCACTGGGAGTGATCGCTGCAGTGGGTATTGCCGCCTGGAATCGTCGGCTCACCATGCGAGTTATGTTGCAGGCATTTGAGGGCACGATGAGAACCACCGCGATGATCATGGCAATTTTGATCGCCGCATATTTCCTAAATTTTGCGTTCGCCTCAATCGGTTTAACCATTCAGGTGAACAAGTTCATCACTGGGCTAAACCTTGAGTCGACGCAGTTGCTCATCGCCGTGATCGTGTTCTATTTGATACTTGGGTGCTTCATGGAAACGCTTTCAATGATGGTTGCGACCGTGCCTATCATTGCCCCTATCGTTATCCAAGCGGGCTTTGATCCGGTATGGTTTGGCATCTTGATCGTAGTGCTCATGGAAACTGCAATGATCACGCCACCGGTCGGTATCAACCTTTATGTGGTGCAAGGTCTACGCAAAAGCGGACGAATAAATGATGTGATCATTGGAACGGCACCCTTCGTACTGACGATGTTATTGATGATCGTGGTGCTGTCAGTATGGCCAATGATCGCTCTGTGGTTGCCCCAGAATTCGGTGAACTAGCTGCTTAAAGTTCAATAACAATATTTCCACCCGCATCAAGGGTTGCTTTTGCACCCGGGGGAATGACGCAAGTCGCATCGTACTCCTCCACGATCAGAGGCCCGGCTTGTGGCGTAGATGAAAGATCAGATCGCCTTAGGATTGGCGTTTTTAACCAGCCGTGTTGCGAACCAAAATATGCCATGCGAGGAGGGGGTGGCGTAGGTTCTGATCGGCTCGAGCGCACCTGCTCAGGTACCCCGGCGCCCTCCCTAAGGCCTTGCCCAATCACTTGGATCGATACCAATTCGACAGGTTCCTCAGGGCCTGCACGATGGCCGTAGGTCTTTTCATGCTCAAGACCAAATGCTTCTTCGAGATACTCGACCATTTTCTGATCGATATTTCCATCAGGCATGGAAACTGGCAGCTCGTAGCTTTGCCCGCGATAGTGCAGGGCCGCAACGCGGCGAATACGAGCGTGTGAGCCGGTGAACCCTTCAGATGCCAACTCCGCGATAGCCTGATCGGCCATCAGGCCCCATGCGCCTTGCACTTCGGCTAGGTCTGCCTCGCGCAGAAGACGGCGGAAAGTGCGCGAGTAGTGATGCTCCACATCGGCATAGAGCAACCCAAACGAAGAAAACAAGCCAGCTGAGGGCGGAACGACAACGCGGCTCATGCCTAGGGTAATGGCCATACCGCAAGCGAACAAGGGACCGTTTCCCCCAAAAGCAAAAAGGGAAAATTCACGTGGATCTCGTCCTCGTTCGGTCGAAACCGCTTTGATGCTTCGGATCATATTTGACGCAGCTATCTGATGCGCACCATATGCAGCTTTGTCAATTCCCATGCCAAGAGGTGTTGCAATTGTTTCAGAAAATATACGTTTGGTGTTCGTAGAGTTCAGCTTTAAAGCCCCGCCAACAAGATGATCAGGGTTGATGTAGCCTAAGATCACATTGGCGTCTGTGACAGTGGGCACTTTGCCTCCTTTGTCATAGCAAATAGGGCCTGGCAATGCTCCCGCGCTCTCGGGTCCGATCTTCAAGGCTCCGCCACGATCGATCCAAACGTGAGAGCCGCCACCCGCACCGACTTCGGCAAGATCAATTGCCGGCACCTTTAGCGTGTAACCCGCTCCTGTGAGCAAGCGCGAGCCGATCATGATCCCCGCCCCAACTGAGTACTCGAGGGCGCGTGCCAACTCACCCTCTTCAACGATGGCTGTCTTGGCAGTAGTGCCGCCCATGTCAAAAGTGATAATTTTGGATAGGTTCTTGGCGCGGGCTAGAGCCTGTGCGCCTACCACGCCTCCGGCTGGACCTGATTCGATGATGTTCATCGGGCGCTCAGCGGCTGCAATATCCGTAGTAAGACCGCCGTTAGATTGCATTAAAAGCAAGCGCGCAGGGATCCCTGCAGCGTCTAGACCTTTGCGTAACGCTTGCAGGTACCCAGCAACTATGGGCATAACGTATGCGTTGACCACCGTGGTTGAAGTCCGTTCGTACTCCTTTATCTCCGGCAGAATTTCGCAGGAGATGCTAATAGGGAGGTTGGGTGCCTTTTTGCGGATGATGTTCTTAATCGCCAGTTCATGATCAGAATTAACGAAAGAATTAAGCAGACACACCGCAATTGTTTCAACCCCCTCGGCAAGCAAGGCATTGACTTGTGCTTCAGCGTCCTCGTGATCCAGTGCACGCTCGACTTTTCCGTTGGCATCGACACGCTCATCAACGACTTTTCGCAAGTAGCGCTCAACCAATGGCTCAGGCTTTGTCCATGTCATATCGTAGAGCCGCGGCATACGCAAAGTGCGTATTTCTAGAACGTCTCGAAATCCCTTTGTGGTTATGAGCCCGACGCGAGCACCCTTATGCTCAAGGATGGCATTAGATGCGACTGTTGTGCCGTGACGAATTTCCTCTATCGCACCGCCGTCAAGGCCACTCTCCTGAAAAACCTCGGAGAGGCCTTCGACAATTGCCTGTGCGTAGTCACCGACGCTTGAAGAAATCTTTTTGGTATGGATAGTGCCATCTGACCCGAGCAAAACGATGTCGGTGAAAGTGCCGCCGATATCTACTCCGACACGGTATGTGATCATCGTACACCCCCGCTTGACTGTTGATGTTTTAAAGAATCATGTCGCTGCACTTTAGGCGTCTCGAGCCAAGCGCGAGCCACCCGTATCTTGGAGCGCATTTGCACCGTCGCTGCATCATCGACAGTCCAGTTCTTGGTGTTCACTATCACACCGTAGTCGTTTTCAGCCTTGGCCGGAGACAGTAACTCGTTGCGCACGTCCCTCAGCACTGCGGATGGATCACGTTCTAGTGGATCCCCCCAACCTCCGGCGCCTGCAAGTACATGCCGGAAAACGTCACCCTTTTTAATGTCCATTGTGAATTTTCCTGGAAGTACGCGATGCTCAGTATTTGGATTTAAGTAATTCTCGGAAGGTTGTCCTGGACTGCCACCATAAAGGCCAAAAGGGCGATGATCGCGACGATCTGATCGAACTTGAAGCATGCCTTCGACCTCATTGAAACGGTAGTCGCGCCGGAATGGCACGCCGCCGCGGTATTTTCCTGCGCCAGCTTTGTCGGTGACGAATTCGTAGGCAAGCAGGGAGATAGGATGTTCCGCTTCCGTCACCTCTATCGAATGCGAAGCCATATTGGCAAACATATGCGAGTTGCCGTCGAGTCCATCTGCCCAAGGCCGTGCTCCCCAAGCGCCACATGTGAAGTCGACATATACGAATGGTTTGCGATCGCTGTAATAGCCGCCAATAGAAATTCCGGTGTTGCCGCCATCTCCAGCAGCCTTCACTTTATCTGGCAACATCATCGCAAGGGCGCCGAACATACAATCAACCATGCGAAAACCGGTAAGTCCACGTGCAGCGCAAGCCGCCGGCAGTACTCCGTTGCCGACGGTTCCGGGAGGACAGATGACTTCGATTGCTCGAAACACGCCTTCGTTGTTGGGAATACCTTGTGGAAGTACCGATCGCACGCCTGTGTAAGAAGCCGCTTTGGTAAAAGAGAGGGTGTTATTGATGGCGCCACGAACTTGTGGCGAAGTGCCGGTCCAGTCTACGACAATGTGTCCGCCTTTCTTTGTGATGTTTACAAATAAGCGAATGGGCTTGCCGTAATCGACGCCATCATCATCAATCCAATCCTCGAAGTTCCATTCCCCATCGGGTAGAGTCTCAAGAGCTGAGCGAGTCAAACGCTCTGCATAATCGACAGTCTCTTGCATGAAGTACTTGGTATCGTCCGACCCGTATTTTGTTACCAGTTCAGAAAACTGCTTCTCGGCAATGTGGCAAGCTGCAAGTTGTGCCCTGAGGTCACCAAAAACATGAACTGGCAGGCGCACGTTTTTTTCGATAATGGACATGAGGGTTTTATTTAGTACACCTTTCTCGTAAAGCTTTAGTGGGGAAATTCGCAGGCCTTCAGCATAGATTTCAGTTGAGTCTGACGCGTTAGAGCCTGCAACTCGACCACCCACATCGGTGTGGTGGCAAACAGTACACGCGAAAGCAAGTCGTTCACCCTCATGATACAAGGGCTTAAAGATGAATATATCTGGTAAGTGCATGCCGCCCTCAAACGGGTCGTTCATGATGAAGACATCACCGGGAGCAATGTCGTCTCGGAAGTGGCGCATGATAGATTGCATCGCGGTCGGTACCGACCCCAGATGTCCTGGCAGTGTCAGTCCCTGTGCAACCAAATTTCCTTCGGCGTCTGCAAAGCCAGTGGAGTAGTCCATGTTGTCTTTAAGCACCCCTGAGTAAGTGGTGCGAAAGATCGTTAATGCCATTTCGTCGGCAATCGAAAAGATCGCATTCATGAATAGCTCAAAAGTTATAGGATCTCGACTTCCTGACATTTAAGCACTCCTTATGAAATTGAATTGCTAAATCACCGTAACACATTAAAATTTTAAGTGCAAGAAAAGAATTATCTTGTTGACGTTCTAGCTGGCTACTACTAGGATCTGTCTAATATGAAAATCTATTGCACCGATCAAGATGGGGGAGAAAATATATATCAACAGTTGGGTGTTAAACGAAGAATTAACGCCGCTGGCACTCTAACTAGACTAGGTGGTGCCCTGATGGCCCCCGAAGTAATCGCAGCAATGGCATCGGCTGCTAAAAGTTCGATCGACATAGGTGAACTGCAGGCGGCGGCGAGTCGAACTATCTCGGACATCACCGGCGCAGAGGCCGGGATTGTTACCACTGGCGCTTCAGCTGCCTTGACTTTGGCCTGCGCTGCAAGCATGACTCGTTGGGATATCGCAAAGATGGCTGCGTTACCGCATGCTGAATCGTTTGCTCACGAAGTCCTTTTAATGCGCACTCATCGAACTGGCTACTCGCACGCGCTGCGCGCATCTGGGGCTCGACTCGTAGACATTGGTCATAACGATCGCGGGACGGGAGCTGGCGTTCGTGGCATCGAGCCATGGGAGATCGAGGCGTCCATTACATCTAAGACTGCAGCGTTTGCTTTTTCAGCTACACCGGAAAACATGATTGATTTACCGACTGTGGTTTCGGTGTGCAGGTTGCACAATATTCCGGTCATTGTTGATGCGGCAGCTCAACTGCCGCCAAAGTCGAATTTGCGCCGTATATTTGAGCTCGGTGCAGATCTCGTTGCATTTTCTGGTGGCAAGGCCATCGGTGGTCCTCAGGCATCAGGAATACTTGCTGGCCGGCGAGATCTTGTTGGCGCGGCGCTGATTCAGCAACTCGACATGGATGTTGCCCCAGAAACTTGGATGCATTCTGACTTAATCGATCGCAATGCGCTGAAAGGGGGAGTGCCGCATCACGGTCTTGGTCGAGGTTTCAAGGCGGGGAAGGAAGAAATCGTGGGCCTTATCGTTGCTCTGCAACGCTTTGCTAATGCTGATGACGAAGCTATAAATGCGAGCCTAGCGTTACGCCTGAAACGGATTGCCGAAAATTTGGATAATTTGCCTGGAATTTCCCTGCAATTGGTTTCGGCCAAAGAGACAGGGCGTGTTCCGCAGTTGCGCATCTTGATAGATGTGTCCATCGCCAAAATCGATGCGCTAGGTTTAAGTCGGGCACTTCAATGTGCTGACACGCCGGTACATTTGTCGGAACGTTTTGCACAGCATGGGATGCTGATCATTGATCCGCAAGTACTGCGGGAAGACGATGAAGAAGTGCTTGTGGCAACGTTAAAGGGAGTGTTGCCGTCGCAGTTGTTTTGATCAAAGCTTTTTATGGGATTTTCTGAGTCATCGGAATGCGCTATCGTTACCAAATCCCACAGCAAAAAAGTCTAGCTTCTTGGTTCTCGGTGCAGCACACGCCCAGGTCGCGCACCAGTTGCTTGGCCATCTCTCCAGACCATTGCGCCATTGACGATGACAACTTCGATGCCTCGTGCAGGTGCAATTGGAGCGGCGTAGGTGGCTTCTTCGTCGACTGTGTCGGCGTCAAACAAGGTTAGGTC
>Ga0214919_10007874_pt1 | contig 14246 bp, 11 predicted proteins | sample LL1503_MetaG_FD_177994 | JGI IMG/M metagenome (GOLD analysis project Ga0214919, IMG submission 177994) | Freshwater microbial communities from Lake Lanier, Atlanta, Georgia, United States - LL-1503 | ecosystem: Environmental > Aquatic > Freshwater > Lake | place: USA: Georgia | collected...
TATCGTGGTTGCCTTGGACGCTTATGGCCCCATCACCGACAACGCTGGCGGCATTGCTGAAATGGCTGAACTGCCTGCCAGCGTGCGCGACATCACCGACCCGTTGGATGCGGTGGGCAATACCACCAAAGCGGTCACCAAAGGCTACGCCATCGGCTCTGCGGGTCTGGCAGCGTTGGTGCTGTTTGCCGACTACACCCACAAGCTCGAAGGCCTGGGCGCGCACATCCAGTTTGACTTGAGCGACCCGAAGGTCATCATCGGTTTGTTCATCGGCGGACTGATTCCCTACTTGTTCGGTGCCATGGCGATGGAGGCCGTGGGCCGCGCCGCCGGTGCCGTGGTGGTGGAAGTACGCCGCCAGTTCAAGGAAATCAAAGGCATCATGGACGGTACTGGCAAGCCCGAGTACGACACTGCGGTTGATATGCTGACGACAGCGGCCATCAAAGAAATGATGATCCCCAGCTTGTTGCCCGTGGTCGCACCGATCGTGGTCGGCTTGGTTCTCGGACCTGCGGCTTTGGGCGGCTTGTTAATGGGCACCATCGTCACCGGTCTGTTCGTGGCGATTTCCATGTGTACCGGCGGCGGTGCCTGGGACAACGCCAAGAAATACATCGAAGATGGACACCATGGCGGCAAAGGCTCTGAGACCCACAAGGCAGCAGTGACCGGCGACACCGTGGGCGACCCGTACAAAGATACTGCCGGCCCTGCGGTGAACCCGTTGATCAAGATCATCAACATCGTGGCGCTGCTTATCGTGCCAGTGATGATGCATTTCCACGGTGGCAGCATTGCTGCGCCAATGGCAGCAGAAACACCAGCAGCTGTCAGCGCACCTGCTGAGACGGCTCCAGCACCTGCTTCTGAAGAAAAGAAATAAGCTGATTTAGCTTTTAACTTTTTGCTTTGAGGAAAGCCCGCTTAGGCGGGCTTTTTTCATGGCTATGCGTCAGGATAATTGGGGTCAGATCCCAATTGTTTGATCCCAATAGCGAATGTTTATTTAGTCGACCAAACAAACCACATCAGATTGGCGAACATGGTGGATCGGACCTTGCAGCGAACCTTGCCACGAAGTGGCAGTGAGCGGCGGCCCACCGTAATCGGCAAGCTGGCGTGAATTAATTGGAGTCTGACCCCAATAGCGATAAATTAGAGTCAAACCGATCTGAGGGACAATACGTTTTATGTCTGAACGCGTCATCCCCGTCATCGATCAGCGCAACCTCCGCGCCACCATCCCCACCCAAGCCATTCCCGCCACTGGCTTGCTCGGCGACAAGCTCGGGCGCCCGCTGCGCGATCTGCGCATCAGCGTCACCGACCGCTGCAACTTCCGCTGCAACTACTGCATGCCCAAGGAAGTGTTCGACAGCAATTACAAATACCTTCCGCACGCCTCGCTGCTGAGCTTTGAGGAAATCACCCGCACTGCTTCCATCTTTGTGGCGCACGGTGTGCAAAAAATTCGGCTTACCGGTGGCGAGCCTTTGTTGCGTAAAAACTTGGAATTGCTGATTGAACAGCTGTCTGCGTTGCGCACCTCCGATGGCCTGCCCTTAGACCTGACCCTCACAACCAACGGCTCGCTGCTAAGAAGAAAAGCACACGCTCTGAAAGCCGCCGGTCTACAACGCGTGACTGTCAGTCTCGATGGTTTGAACGACAACATCTTCCGCGCCATGAACGACGTGGATTTCCCCGTGGCCGATGTGCTGGACGGCATTGAAGCCGCCAAAGAAGTGGGCTTGGGGCGCGACGCCAAAGGTGGATTCAGCGGTTTGAAAATCAATATGGTGGTCAAGAAGAGCACCAACCTGAGTGAAATCATTCCCATGGCGCGGCATTTCCGCGGCACGGGCATCACGCTGCGTTTCATTGAGTACATGGACGTGGGCGAAACCAACGGCTGGCAAATGGACGAAGTACTGCCATCTGCTGAACTGATTAAGTTATTGCAAACCGAATTCCCACTGGTGCCGCTTGAAGCCTCGGCACTTGGCGAGACAGCGCAACGCTGGGGCTATGCTGATGCTTCCGGCAGGTTCGATCCGGCATTGGGTGAAGTCGGCGTGATCAGCAGCGTGACGCAAGCGTTTTGCAGCGACTGCAACCGCGCACGATTGTCCACCGAGGGTCAGTTGTACCTGTGTTTGTTCGCGGTGCAAGGCCACGACATACGCAGCCTCTTGCGAGATGGCGCCAGCGACTCAGACATTGCATCGGCCATTGGCCTGATTTGGCAACAACGCGAAGACCGCTATTCAGAGTTGCGTGGTTTGAACCAATTACCCGCCACCTTGCCCGGCAAAAAACGTGTGGAAATGAGTTACATAGGCGGCTAAGCATGCAACCGCTGTATTCGCTACCCAACACGCACAACACCACAGGTTGGATATTGGCAGGTGGTCGGGCATCGCGCATGGGAGGTATCGACAAAGGCTTGCAAATATTTCGCGGCCAGACGCTGGTGCAACACGCCATTGCACGTTTGCAACCGCAGGTAGCGCAAGTCATCATCAATGCCAACCGTCATCTGGCTGAATATGCGTTAACTGGCTGTCAAGTCGTGTCAGATACAGTCCTCACCGACCACGGGCCGCTCAGCGGTTTCTTAACGGGATTGCAACACTGCGACACCGAGTGGCTGGTGACAGTACCTTGCGACAGTCCGTTTTTTCCAATCGATTTGTTTGACAGACTGGCAGCCGCTGTGCATCAACAGGCATTGATTGCCATGGTGCAAACACAGCGAACGCAAGATACAACATGGGAGCTACAGCCTGTGTTTTGTTTGATGCATCGCAGTCTATGCGCATCACTGCATGATTTTTTGCAAAACGATGGCCACAAAATCAGTGAGTGGGCGCATCAACAAGCCGCGCTAGGCTTGTGCAATTATTCGAAACCAGAGAGCGGCCCTGACCCTTTTGCCAACGCCAACACATTGCAAGAGCTTCAGGATTTGGCGTCCTGAAGCCTAAAGCTTAGCCGTGTGATGGCGCAGTTTCTTCCACCACGGTAAGGTTCGGCCCGGGTGTGGACTTGCGTGCAAACAAAGAGTACATGGTGGGTACGACAAAGATGGTTAGCAAGGTGCCCAAGGTCATACCGCCGACAATCACCCAACCGATTTGACGACGGCTCTCCGAACCCGCGCCGGTGGCCAGCGCCAAGGGGATGGCGCCTAGCACCATCGCACCCGTGGTCATCAAAATCGGGCGCAGTCGCAACGTGGCCGCGCGATGTACAGCTGCGACGGCAGTCATGCCGCTGGCTCGTAACTGGTTGGAGAACTCCACAATCAAAATACCGTGCTTGGTGATCAAACCCACCAGCGTGATCAATCCGATCTGGCTGTACACATTCAAAGTGCTTTCAGTGTATTTGAGCGCCAGCAAAGCACCAACCATGGACAAAGGCACGGATAACAAAATGACGAACGGGTCGACAAAGCTTTCAAACTGTGCGGCCAACACCAGAAAAATAAATACCAATGCCAGCACAAAAACACCAGTCAATGAGCCACTTGATTGCGTGAACTCGCGCGAACTGCCATTCACATCGGTTGAATAACCTGTTTTCAGAACCTTGGCAGTGACCTCATTCATAAACTTCAATGCTTCGCCCAATGAATATGTCGGTGCCAAGTTTGCGGTGAATGTCACACTGCGACGTTGGGCAAAGTGATTCAATTCACGTGGCACGACGACTTCTTTCAAGCGAACCAAAGCTGACAATGGCACCATCACGTCGCCCTTGGCACGTACAAAAATCTTTTCTATGCCGTCAGGACTGTCGCGGCCTTTGGCGTCAGCTTGCACCACCACATCGTATTGCTCGCCGTTACGCTTGAATTGCGTGACTGAGCGTCCGCCCATGGCGGTTTCTACCGCACGCGCAATGGTCTCTACGGGAATCCCTAAGTCAGCTGCGCGATCGCGGTCCACCTCTAAGCTCAGCTCTGGTTTGTTCAATCGCAAGTCCACATCTGCACTGACGATGCCGGGATTTTTTGCAATTTCTTCTTGCAAAACTTTGGTGACTTTCGCCAGATTTTCATAGCTGTCGCCAGTCAGCACGACAAAGTTGAACGGGCGCTCTCGAAACGCCTGCCCCAATGAAGGCGGTGTGATCGGAAATGCCATCACACCCGGCAAACTGGCCACCGCAGGCATCATTTCACGGGCCAAATCTAAGGTGGACTTTGGTCTTTCCGCCCATGGTTTAGCACCTAAAAATACAGCGCCTTGAGCTACCGTGGGATTACCCACGACTGCAAAAAATTTATCGAACTCAGCGTATTTGCGGCCGATTTTTTCAAGCAAATTGACGTACTTGGAGGTGTAGTCCAACGTGGCGCCATCGGGTCCGTTGATGATGATCAAAATGACCCCACGGTCTTCCATGGGTGACAACTCGGTCTTGGCCGTTTTAAATAATTCAAACGAGCCCCAAGCCGCTATAAGCATGACACCAACGACCAGCCAACGTCTGGAAATTTGAATACCACCTAAGCGCGATGCACTCAAGGTCCAGTGCAACATCCCGCCATAAATTTGGGTCATCTTCTCAAGGAATTTACCAACGTATCGATCAAAAAATCCGGGTTGGGGGTTGTGCTTGAGCAGCAATGAACACATCATGGGTGATAACGACAAAGCCACCACGCCCGACACTAACACCGCGCCTGCCAAGGCCAGCGCAAACTCGGCAAACAAACGACCCGTACGGCCGGGCGTGAATGCCAAAGGCGCAAACACAGCCACCAAGGTCAAGGTCATGGCAACCACAGCAAAACCGATTTCACGCACGCCCTTGATGGCCGCCGCAAACGGTTCCATCCCCTCTTCTATATAGCGATAAATATTTTCAAGAACCACAATAGCATCGTCCACCACCAAGCCGATAGCCAAGACCAAAGCCAACAGCGTCAATGAATTGATGGAAAAACCAAACAAGGCCATCAACGCAAAACTGCCTGTCAATGACACAGGAATAGTGATCAGCGGAATAATGGAGGCGCGGAATGTACGCAGAAAGAAAAAGATAACCAGCGACACCAGTGCCGCGGCTTCCAAAATAGTTTTATAGACCGCTTTGATGGATTCTTCGATGAATACCGACGAGTCGTTGGCAATTTCAATATCCACACCTTTGGGCATATTTTCGCGAATGCGCGGCAACATGGCTGTGATGGCCTTGCTCAAATCCAGCGGATTGGCCGTGGAATTACGCAGCACGCCAAGAGCCACAGCTTCGCTACCGTTGTAGCGGACTGAAAAACGCTCGGCCAATGGTCCTTGTTCAACACGAGCCACATCGCCCATTCGGATCGACACACCATTGATATTGCGGATCACAATATCCTGAAACTCCTCTGGTTTTTGTAAATCGGTAGCGGTGGTGACATTGAATTCTCGCGTCTGGCTTTCGACACGGCCTGCGGGCACTTCTACGTTGGCACGCCTGAGCGCTTCTTCAACATCCTGTGTGGTTAATCGGTAAGACGCTAGGCGATCGGTATCCAACCAAATACGCATGGCATATTTTCTTTCGCCAAAAATGCGTACATCTGCCACACCTGGTGCAGTCTGCATCATGGGTTTAGCAATGCGGTTGGCCAGATCGGTCAATTCCAATGTGTTCATCGTGTCAGAACTCAAGGAAAGCCAAATCACAGGGAATGCATCGGCTTCGACCTTGGCAATCACCGGTTCGTCAATGCCTACCGGTAAACGCTGACGTACCCTAGACACTTTGTCACGCACATCAGCAGCGGCCGCATCCGGGTCGCGCGTCAACAAGAACTTCACGGTAATTTGGCTTTGTTCTTGACGACTGATGGAGGTAATCACATCCAAGCCTTCAACACCGGCCAATGAGTCCTCGAGTGTTTTGGTCACTTGGCTTTCAACCACAGCACTTGAAGCGCCCACGTAGCGTGTCTCCACAGTCACAGTGGGGTTGTCAATCTTCGGGTACTCACGCACCACCAAACGATTGAAAGAGACCGTGCCAATCAAAAGAATCAGCAATGACAAGACCGTCGCAAAGACCGGTCGACGAATCGATAGTTCAGGCAATTGCATATCAGTTCCTGGTTTCAACCACACGCAACGCCATACCGTCTTTTTGCAGACGGTGCTGTCCAGCCACCACCACACTGTCAGTAGCGTTCAAGCCAGAGAGGATTTCCACCCGACCTTGTTTGCGAGAGCCCAGTTTGACCTCGGTACGTTTAGAGACAAGTTTGGTGTCAGGCGGTAACGGCCCGTGCTCAGGCACCTCTTCTGGCGGCACTGCCCGGATCACGAATTGCTTTCCACCAACAGGAACAATAGCCTCTTCCGGTACAGACAAGGCCGCTTGTTTCAGGGCAAATAAGGCATTCACTCGGGCAAACATACCGGGTCGTAAAGGGCCTGGCGTGGCCGCTTTGTCAGCATAAACCACAGGTGTTGCAGGACAAACAGTTTCTGCGCTTGTCGCAGAAGCATTGAAAGGCTTGGGGACCGCGGCCCCCGCATCTGGCGCTTTGGATTTTTGCGGGGCCGCACTGTTACTCAACAAAGCGCGTACGCTGATGGAGCGACCATTGGCATCAATCAATGGGTCAATGGCTTCAATACGCGCTTGAAAATTGCGACCAGGAATGGCGTCGACTTGCACTTCCACCGTTTGTCTCAAATTGACTTTGTCTTGGAAGCGTTCAGGCAAACGGAAATCTACATACAAGCCACTTAAATCTTCCAGGTTCACTAGGTCTGCACCGTCTTTGACAAAATCTCCGATGTTCACATTGCGAATACCTACTGTGCCTGAGTAAGGCGCAACAATGCGCATGCGCTGCCAACGGGCACACGTCAACGCCAGTTGGGCTTGGGCAACTTGTAGATTAGCCAAACTTTCGTCAAGTGCTCTTTGCGCAATGAAATTCTGGGCCACCAGTTCTTGGTTTCGCTTGTGATTGGCCTGTGCAATGGATACTTGTGCTTGCGATTGTTGAATTTCTGCGCGTTGCAGTGAATCATCCAGTTGCACCAACATTTGCCCGCCCTTGACCTGACTGCCGTCAGTAAATCCCAAAGCAACCACTCGCCCTGCCACTTCGGGGCGAACCATGGTGTTTTGCCGCGACTTCAAAGTACCAATGGTTTGCGTATCGTCACGCAGACTAGCGCTAAGAACGGTTGAGACTTCAACCCCCATGGCTCTGGGTGGCCCGGGAGGGGCGCCGCCTGGAGCACCTGCAGAAGGAGCACCTGCAGAAGGAGCACCAGCAGAAGGAGCACCAGCAGTGGGAGCACCAGCAGTGGGAGCACCAGCAGTGGGAGCACCTGCGGTAGGAGCACCTGAAGTAGGGGGCTTGTGCAGATACCACCACCCTCCACCTCCGGCTAAAACTAAGGCGATCAAGGCGGTAACGGTGGTTTTATAAGAAGAGGACATGGGTTTACATTTGCTAATGACTGATGGTTCATTATCAACCTGTTTGCACCATCCGAACCCCCTCGTTTGCGAGTGCGTCTGCCCGCTCGTTTCCAGAATCGCCAGAATGGCCTTTTACCCAATGCCATGCGATGCCATGTCCACTTTGTGACAGAAGTTCATCCAAAATCCGCCACAAGTCCTCATTTTTGACTGCCTTTTTGTCAGCAGTGCGCCAACCTCGAGCCTTCCATCCGCTCATCCACTCGGTGATTCCCTTGCGAACGTATTCGCTGTCGAGAAAAAAGTCGATCTGACAAGGCCGGTTGAGTGCGCGAAGGGCTTCTATCACCGCTTGAAGTTCCATGCGGTTGTTGGTGGTTTGCGAATCCCCGCCGCATAAATCTTTTTCTGAATCACCGTAACGAAGATACACACCCCATCCTCCTGGCCCTGGGTTGCCTTTGCAAGCCCCATCGGTATAAATCACCACACGGCTCATGACCGTTCTTCCTGGGGTGAATGCTTGGATGTTGTTCGACTGACTTTCCCAGAGTTGACCGAAGGCACTGTTTTGGCAGACCGTACCTTGGCGTGCTTCCACACAGGCGAAATCAGTCGCATGCCACGTACTCTTTTAACCGCTGCTAAAAAATAAACTGAGCCCAAAATTGGCCACCAACGGTCCCCGGCCTTGTCCATCCAAGCAAATTTAGCCACCAAGGACGGGGTTTGAACCGATGGTATGTAACAACCAAACCGCCCGCGATCAACCTCAAAACTCAACAATTTCAACCAATCACGTAAACGTCTGTAACCAATGAAATCTATCTCGGGAGGTAAAAAATAATTTGAAAAACCGAAACGCGCATACCATTGCGACCTTCTTTGGCGCAGTCCCCAGAAACTCAATGGATTGAAACCGCTGATGATGACCCTGCCCTCGGGCACTAACACTCTCTCTACCTCACGCAACGTGGCATGAGGATCGATACTAAGCTCTAGCGTATGCGGCAACACCACCAGGTCTAAGCTTTGGTCTGCATAAGGCAGCGCAACCGAATCAGCAAACAAAGCCAGGGAAATTCCTTGCTCTGAATAGGGCCCATTCATATCATTTTCTGCCACCCAACAGTGACGGATTCGGCAGTTACGCAAAACCGGCAAGCTTGAAAGCCCTAGTTGCAAACCATGAAAACCAAAAACATCTGCAACAACCTTGTCAAACTGTTCAATTTCCCAAGAAGTCATGTACTGACCGGCAGGTGTTTGAAGCCAATCAGCAAGGCTAGCGGGGCTTCTTATAATTGAATGATCCATGAATGAATGGGTAAAAGCTTGTACGACGCAGCAAATGGCGTTGTTGTGCTTCATTCTATTCATCCTTTTCTTGCCCAAAGCCCGCAAATTGAATGGCGCCGCTTGCTCTTAGGTTTATATCCATGCAACTGTTCACGCTTCGGCTTTATTGCCTCGCGCTCGTTTTCACTTTATTTTCAATCTCATCTGCTAATGCCCAAAGCAACAATTCATCTGCCAACCAAGAGGAGTTGCAGCCGATAGAAACCAAACCCGTCTCCAACGCCTCCATCACACAAGTCGATATTCCTAACGACCTGTGGGAAAGGATACGCAGAGGTTTTGGTATGCCGGATTTACAGGTGGATCTGGTGCAAGAACGTGAGCAGTGGTATTCGCAGCGACCCGATTACATACAACGCATGACAGAGCGCTCCAGCAAATACCTCTATCACATCGTAGAAGAATTGGAACGTCGGGGCATGCCCACTGAACTGGCCTTACTGCCGTTCATTGAAAGCGCTTTCAATCCCCAAGCGGTGTCCTCGGCACGCGCCAGTGGCATGTGGCAATTCATGCCCCGCACCGGCAAGGACTTTGACTTGAAACAAAATGCATTTCGGGATGACAGACGTGATGTGCTGGCGTCCACACGTGCAGCGCTGGATTACTTGCAAAAACTCTACGGTATGTTTGGTGACTGGCACTTGGCCTTGGCTGCTTACAACTGGGGGGAAGGTAACGTCAAAAGAGCATTGGCACGCAATCAACAGCAAGGTGCTTCATTGGGTTACACAGATTTACGCATGCCCGCAGAAACACGCTTGTACGTACCCAAACTACAAGCGATTAAAAATGTGGTGGCTGATCCTCAGTCACTGGGTGTCCATTTACCCACCATACCTAATCATCCCTATTTTCAATCCGTCCCATTGACGGGCGATATGGATGTTGCACTGATTGCCAAATTGGCAGAAGTCCCCTTGGAAGATTTCAAAGCATTGAACCCATCGGCGCACAAACCTGTTTTGCTCGCAGGTGGCGTCTCTCAAATTTTGCTTCCTTGGGACAATTCAGAAATATTTCAACGCAATATGGAGGCCTATGGCGGACGACTGGCCAGTTGGACCGTCTGGGTAGCACCCAAAAATATGAAGGTATCTGAAGCCGCCAAGCGCTACAACATGGCTGAAGAAGAATTTCGACATATCAACAAAATACCGCCTCGCATGTTGATCAAAGCGGGATCCGCTTTATTGGTCCCACGCTCATCCAAACAACTAGCTGATGTTTCTGCCAAAGTGGCAGACAACGGTCAACTCAATTTAACGCCAGAAATTTCACTGCGTAAGCAAACGGTAAAAGCACGAAAAAATGACAGCTTGCAATTGGTTGCCAAGCGCTATAAAGTCAATCTCGAGCAGTTGGCGCAATGGAATGATTTAAGCAGCAACAGTGCTTTGCGGCCAGGTCAGAAATTGGTCATTTACACACCTACAAAATCCAAAAAAGTCAAAGCTACTTTAGCCTCTGGCAAGCGAAAAAAAGCATGAGTGGCAATTGCTTGAAAGCTAAATCTTTAAACGCTTTCTCGCTTGCATCACAAAGTCATTGGTGTGATTTAAATTTAGTGAATTATTTTTAGACGATGAGGTCAGCGAAAGCGTGCGTTGCATTCTCAAAACTGTCGCTAAGTGCTCAGGGCCCAGCATTCCATCTAACGTGAAACTCTCTCTCATATTTTCGACAGCATTCAAATAAATGGCTCTGTCAGGTAAAAAAGAATTGTCAGTCATGTTGTGCAAAAGGTCTGAAGGCCCTGCAGTCCGTAGCCACTTGATGGCACGCAAGACTGCATTCACCAACCCCTGGCATACCTCAGGATTTTTTTCCATCATTTGAACAGGTACACACAAACTATGGCCCGGCAGCAGTCCGGAAAAAACACGGCTCGTGTCTCTGGTTGATCTGAGATTGCGTACGGTAATGATCTCCCCTTTTTTGTCCAATAAGCTAATCAAAGGGTCAGAAAAACAAATTGCATCTACGCTGCTGCTTCTAAGCATTTGAATGGCATTGGCGCTTTGTCCTACAGGTATATAAGTGATGTGATTCAGACTGACGCCGCCTTGCAACAATAAGTAATTAGCGCAGTGTTGTGAGAAAGTATTTATTTCCAACACGCCAATTTTTTTATTTTCCAAGTCTTTCAAGCCCTTGAATACTGGCATGGTTTTTTTATTGATCCCCAGCGCCAATTGAGGGGTTCTGCCAGTTTGCATCACTGACATCCACTGGGTTTCCTTTTGATTGCCCCGCACAATGTGTTCAAAAGGTACAGACCATGCTGTGAGGCCTGTCGCCGTGTTATCGATTTGGCTGACAGCTTGCTCCACAATATCAACCAACAATCCTTCATTTTTAAAATAACCCAAATGATGGGCCAACATCACAGGCAAATGAACCAGACTGGAGACATCATCTACCACCAGTTGCAGTTGAATTTTTTTTTCTGTTTGTCCTATCGCGGGCAAGGGGCAGGCAGCCAAGGCCATACCTAGGGTCAAAAACTGCTTGGACCACTGTCGCCTGCTGACTAATTCATGATAGTTGGAATTCTCTTTTGGTGCTTCCATGCACACAGCATAAAAGCAAAAAATGAAATAAATATCGGTAGCTTCCCCGTAGGTGAAATCCCCAAAAGACAAGCTCAGGCAATGCGCCTGTCTACCAATGCATGGGCAATAGTGCCAAGATCGACGAACTCCAACTCGCTACCCACTGGCACACCACGGGCAAGACGGGTCACTGTCAAGCCTTTGCGCTTGAATATCTCACTGAGTGCATGGGCTGTGGCTTCACCATGTGCGGTGAAATTGGTGGCCAAAATGATCTCCTGAACCAATCCATCATCTGCTCTATCGATCAATTTTTGCAGCCCAATGTCTTTAGGACCCATTCCTTCGATCGGATTGAGCTTACCCATAAGGACGAAATACATTCCCTGGTATGCCAGCGTTCTCTCTACCGCCGACTGATCGGACGGTGTCTCCACGACACACAAACGGGTCAAATCACGCGAGGTGTCTTGGCATGTGCTGCAAATATCAAACTCTGTCAAGGTGTGGCAACTTTGACAATGCTTGACAGCGGCAACTGCATTCACAAGCGCTTGAGACAGTAATTGCGCGGCTTCACGGTCGTGTTGCAACAAGTGAAAAGCCATGCGAGAAGCCGAGCGCTCGCCAACACCTGGCAAACGTTTGAGGGCTTGCACAAGTGTTTGTAAAGCGCTGTGATCACGCATTAGAACGGTAGCTTCATTCCACCGGGCAGTCCGGGCATGCCGCCAGTCAACTTACCCATTTTGGCCTCAGAGGTTTCGTCAGCCTTGCGCGAGGCATCATTGAATGCGGCAGCAATTAAATCTTCCAACATATCCTTGTCATCGGTCAGCAAACTTGGATCTATGCTGACGCGTTTCACCTGGTATTTACACGTCATCAATATTTTCACCATGCCTGAGCCGGATTCGCCCGTGACTTCAATGAAAGCCAATTCATCCTGGGCTTTTTTCAAGTTTTCTTGCATGGCCTGTGCTTGTTTCATGAGCCCAGCGAGTTGTCCTTTGTTAAACATAAATTTCTTTCAAGAGGTACGGGGTTTGAGGGAGCCTGGAACTATTTTCGCGTCAAATTCAGCGATTAAATTTTGAATGTGTGGGTCATTCAATATTTTCTGCTCGAACTGATCTAGTGCTTGCTTTTGCTGCTTGGTCATACGAATGGCTGGCGTATCAGCGGCAGCACCTAATTTGCAATTCAAAACCACATCATGTCCAGCGGTTTGCACGGCTAATTGCAAACGCTCAATGTTGGCAGCAGATAACAATGATTCTCTCTCAACGTGCAATACCCAAACATCAACGTCACGACTGATCAATTGCGCCTGCATGGCCAGTTCACGAGTCATGGCCTGGATTTTTTGCGTTGTAGACAGTTGCTGAACCAATTCAAACCATTGCTTTCCAATTTCACTGCCTGCGGGAGGGATGTTCGCATCTGAACTTGCATCGCTTTGCTCAATGATGATTGGAGGTAGGTTTGCAGGCCCTAGCGCCATGGGCGGCGGCGCCATTGAATGCTGCGGTGGCTGCAATGGCTGCAATGGCTGCAATGGCTGCAATGGCTGCAATGGCTGCAATGGGGTAGATTGCAACACTGGCCTGGCAACAGATGGGGATGAAACTGGATCAGCTAATTTTGGTGTTTTTTTTTCAAATGGCGATGAAGGTTTGAAGGCAAACAAACGCAGCAGCACCATGGACAAAGCCGCATATTCATCCGTCGCCAGTCCCAACTCTGCTCTGCCATTGAGACAAATGCTGTAGAGCAACTGGGTTTCGTCAGCAGGCATGACGCCTGCTAATTCGACTATACGCAAGGCATCAGGATCTGGGTCAGAGGAACTCTCAGCACTTCCAGGGATGGTCTGATTCACAGCCATTCGCTGCAAAACCATACACATCTCTTCCAACAATGAACTGGCCGACAACCCCAATTGACGCAATGTATCGCAGGTGTTGATAACAGCCAGACCATCCGATTCAGCCAAGGCCTGCACCAGCGTCAATGCGTGGCTTCGATCAACGCTGCCCAACATGTCACGCACAGTGGGTTCAAGCAGTTCTCCGTTGCCAAATGCAATGGCTTGGTCTGTCAAGGACAAGGCGTCACGCATAGAGCCGCGAGCGGCACGGGCTAGCAAACGCAGAGCTTGTAAATCCGCATGGATATTTTCAGCAGACAACACATGCTGTAGATGTTCAACCATGGTTTGTGCGGCCATTGGGCGTAAATTGAACTGCAAACAGCGCGACAACACAGTGACGGGTACTTTTTGCGGATCGGTTGTTGCCAACACAAATTTCAAATATTCCGGTGGCTCTTCTAAGGTTTTGAGCATGGCATTGAAAGCATGACCGGTCAGCATATGCACCTCGTCGATCATGAAAACCTTGAACCGACCCTGCACCGGTTTATAAACTGCTTGTTCCAGTAACTGCTGAATTTCATCTACGCTGCGGTTAGAGGCCGCATCCAATTCGGTGTAGTCAACAAAGTGTCCAGCATCAATGTCCGTGCAAGTCGAACAAACGCCACAAGGGCTATCGGTGATACCGGTTTCACAATTGAGCGATTTAGCCAATATGCGTGAAACCGTCGTTTTACCCACGCCTCGGGTGCCTGTGAATAAATAAGCATGGTGCAAACGTTGTGATCGCAATGCATTGGTTAAAGCCTGAACTACGTGGGATTGCCCTACCAATTGGTCAAAGGTTTTAGGGCGGTATTTACGAGCGAGCACCAAATAGGACATAACCAACATTCTACGGGGCGTACAATTTCGACTGACGGGCCTTCCCGCATGGTAAAGCAGCCAACCGGGTCAGGTGGGGAACCAAGCAGCCCTAACTGTGGAGCCAGTGCCGGGGTCAAGGCTCGTCA
>Ga0214919_10007875_pt1 | contig 14246 bp, 28 predicted proteins | sample LL1503_MetaG_FD_177994 | JGI IMG/M metagenome (GOLD analysis project Ga0214919, IMG submission 177994) | Freshwater microbial communities from Lake Lanier, Atlanta, Georgia, United States - LL-1503 | ecosystem: Environmental > Aquatic > Freshwater > Lake | place: USA: Georgia | collected...
ACACGCGAGGCTACAGAGCGGGGAGTGAAGTCGCAAACCCGGTCGGGGATAAACACCCCGACCGGACAACCCAATCAGGCAGCAGCGGCCTTACGGGCAGGCGCCTTGCGAGCGGCCTTCTTTTTAGCGGCCTTAGGGGCCTCTGCGGCGGCGGCCAGGGGGCCATCCACCAGCTGCATCAGCGCCATGGGAGCGTTGTCACCGGGACGCGGCGCCATGTGCAGGATGCGAGTGTAACCACCGGCACGAGCCGCAAAACGCGGACCGATATCGGTGAACAGCTTGGCGACAATCTTGGCGTCGCGTAGGCGGCTGAAAGCCAACCGGCGCTTGGCCTCGGTGTCGGTCTTGCCGAGGGTGATAAGAGGCTCAACCACGCGACGCAATTCCTTGGCTTTTGGAATCGTGGTGCGAATGGTCTCGTGCTGCAGCAGCGACACAGCCATGTTGCGCAGCATCGCCCGACGGTGCGGGGCGTTGCGCGAAAGCTGGCGGCCGGAAAGTTGATGGCGCATGAATTAATACCTGGTCAGATCGTTTCGCGATCGTCATCGTGACGAAGGCTGGGCGGCGGCCAACCATCCAGGCGCATGCCCAGCATGAGACCGTGGCCCTGGAGCACTTCCTTGATCTCGGTAAGAGACTTCTTACCAAGGTTGGGTGTGCGCAGCAGCTCGACCTCGGTGCGCTGCACCAGGTCGCCGATGTAGTGAATGTTCTCGGCCTTGAGGCAATTGGCACTGCGAACGGTGAGCTCCAGCTCATCGACAGGGCGCAACAGCAACGGGTCGAAAGTCATGATCTCGGCCTTGCCGGCAGCCTCTTCCTCACCCTGCAGGTCAACGAAGACCGACAGCTGATCCTTGAGGATCGAACCGGCGCGACGAATCGCCTCTTCCGGATCGATAGTGCCGTTGGTCTCGATATCGATGACCAGCTTGTCCAGGTCAGTGCGCTGCTCGACGCGAGCCGATTCCACCGAGTACGTCACGCGACGCACAGGGCTGAACGACGCGTCAAGCTGCAGCTGACCAATGGGACGGGTGGACTCTTCGAAGGCCACGCGCTGCACAGCAGCACGATATCCCCGACCGCGTTCGACCTTGAGGGTCATGGTCAACTCGCCGGCCTTGTTCAGGTTGGCAATGACCAATTCGGGGTTGACGATCTCGACGTCGTGATCAACCTGAATGTCGCCTGCGGTGATCGGGCCGGGGCCTTTCTTGTGCAGACGCAGTTCGGCCACGTCACGCGAATGCATGCGGATAGCAACCGACTTGAGGTTGAGCAGAACATCGACCACGTCCTCTTGGACGCCTTCAATGCTGGTGTACTCGTGCAGCACGCCTTCGATCGCCACTTCGGTGATCGCAGCGCCAGGCATCGAGGACAAAAGGACACGGCGCAGGGCATTGCCCAGCGTATGGCCAAACCCACGTTCGAAGGGCTCGATCACAATACGCGCCTGACGAGGCGCGACCGGATGTACCTTGACTACACGGGGCTTGAGAAATTCGGTTACCGAGGATTGCATCGCACCTCCACCATCACTTCGAGTAAAGCTCGACGACGAGGTTCTCGTTGATATCCGGCAGCACATCGCTGCGAGCCGGAGCCGACTTGAACACGCCGCGCATTTCCTTTTCGTTCACGTCCAGCCACTCAGGGAAGCCCGCTTGGGCAGCCGCCGTGAGTGCGCCTTGGACGCGAAGCTGGCTGCGGGACTTCTCCCGCACCTGCACGACGTCACCGGCTTTTACCTGGTAGGACGCAATGGTGACCGCATGGCCATTCACCTGTATCGACTTGTGGCTCACCAGCTGGCGAGCCTCGGCACGCGTGGACGCGAAGCCCATGCGATAAACAACGTTGTCTAAGCGACATTCCAACAGCGACAGCAGGGTTGCACCGGTCGAACCGGCACGGCGCGAGGCCTCCTGATAGTAGTTGCGGAACTGACGCTCGAGCACGCCGTACATACGACGCAGCTTCTGCTTCTCGCGCAGCTGGGTACCGTAATCGGACAATCGTGTGCGGCGCTCGCCCTTAATGCCGCCCGGCGGCACTTGGAGCTTGCACTTGGCCTCAAGCGGCTTGATGCCACTCTTGAGGAAAAGATCTGTACCCTCGCGACGCGAGAGCTTGCATGTAGGACCGGTATAACGCGCCATTTCTTTATTCCTGTCGGATCCGGTACATCAAACCCGACGCTTCTTCGGCGGACGGCAGCCGTTGTGCGGGATCGGAGTAATGTCGGCAATGCTGGTGATCTTGAGGCCACAACCGTTGAGTGCGCGCACAGCGGACTCGCGGCCGGGACCGGGGCCGCCTACGCGGACCTCCACGTTTTTCAAACCGTGTTCCTGAGCTGCAACGCCCGCCTTCTCGGCTGCCACCTGGGCAGCAAAGGGCGTGCTCTTGCGAGAACCGCGGAAACCGCAACCACCGGATGTAGCCCAGGACAACGTGTTGCCCTGGCGGTCGGTGATCGTGATGATCGTGTTGTTGAAGGAAGCGTGGACGTGCGCGATGCCATCCAGCACGTTCTTGCGCGCCTTCTTCGGCTTCTTCGCAGCATTTGCCGCGGCTGTCTTCTGGTCGGCCATAGGTGAACCGTTGCCTCTGTGTAAAGCGGTGCAGCGCCGGGCTTACTTGCCGGGCTGCGAGTTGAGCTTAACGGCCTGCTTGCGCGGGCCCTTGCGTGTGCGGGCGTTGGTTCGCGTGCGCTGACCGCGCATCGGCAGACCTCGGCGGTGACGGATACCGCGCCAAGTGCCCAGGTCCATGAGCCGTTTGATGTTCATAGACACCTCACGGCGCAGGTCTCCTTCGACCGCCCATTTTGCGATCTGTGAGCGCAGCGCAGCCACCTCAGCATCCGTCAGGTCTTTGACCTTGGTACTGGGATGAATGCCCGTGATCTCACAGGCCTCGCGTGCTCGGGTCCGACCTATCCCATAAATATGGGTAAGCCCGATCCAAACATGCTTGTTCATCGGGATATTGATACCGGCTATACGTGCCATCTACTCGCCCCGATGCCGCTGGAAAGGCGCGGCATTCTACGTGGAAACATCATTAAATCAACGTCGTTGCCAAAACAGTGTCGGGCACTTAGCCCTGACGCTGCTTGTGCCGCGTATCGGTTGAGCAGATCACATAGACCACTCCCCGACGGCGCACGATCTTGCAGTTCTTGCAGATCTTCTTGACGGACGGACGTACCTTCATAGTCGAAACCCTCGTTGACCCATCTTCGCGACCGGGCCATCAGCTGCCGGTGCCATTGCGGCCTGCACCCAGCAGGTTCGCCTTCTTCATCAGCCCCGGATAATGGTGCGACATCATATGCGCTTGTAACTGCGCACCGAAGTCCATCACCACTACCACCACGATCAGCAGCGAGGTGCCGCCGAACTGGAACGGAACACCCCTCGACGCCATAAGCGTCTCGGGCAACAGGCAAACGCCTGCGATATAAATTGCGCCCCACAGCGTCAGCCGGGTCAGCACCTTGTCGATATACTCGCCGGTGTGCTGTCCTGGGCGGATGCCAGGAATGAATGCACCAGACTTTTTCAGGTTCTCTGCTGTATCACGCGCATTGAAGACAAGCGCAGTGTAGAAAAAGCAGAAGAACACGATCAGAGCAGCATACAAAACCAAATGTAGCGGCTGCCCGTAACCCAGCGAAGTCGAGATCCCCTGCAGAACCTGTGCAACAGCAGATTCACTGTTGGCACCCAGGAAGCTGGCAATGGTCGCGGGGAACAACAGCAGGCTAGAGGCGAAGATCGGCGGAATCACGCCAGACATATTGAGCTTGAAGGGCAGATGGCTGGTCTGACCGCCGTACATCTTGCGACCTACCTGGCGTTTAGCGTAATTGACCGTGATCCGGCGCTGGGCCTTCTCAACGAACACGCAGAACCCAGTAACCGCGACAATGACAACCATCAGCAGGATGAAGAACGGCGCTGCCATCTCACCTGTGCTCACCTGCTCCAGCGTCGTGCCAACCGCTGCCGGTATACCCGCAAGTATGCCGACCAAAATGATCATGGAAATACCGTTGCCGATGCCACGCTCAGTGATCTGCTCACCAAGCCACATCAGGAACATCGTGCCTGTGGTCATCGTGATGGTCGCAGGCACCAACCACTGGAACACACCGGGCGAGACAACAACGTTTTGCGACTGCAACGCCGCAGCCGCAGCAAACGACTGAAACAGTGCCAATACAACGGTGCCGTAACGCGTGACTTGAGTCATCTTGCGCTTGCCGGCCTCGCCCTCTTTACGCCACTCCATCAACTGCGGCACAACCATGCCCATCATCTGAATGATGATAGAAGCAGAGATGTAGGGCATCACGCCCATCGCAAAAATGGAAAAGCGCGAGAGCGCGCCGCCAGAGAACATGTTGACGATGCCCAAAATAGTGCCGGACTGATCATTGAACAGCCGTGCCACCTGAGCAGGATCGATACCTGGTACCGGAATGAATGTTCCGGTGCGATAGACAATCAGCGCTCCGATCAGAAACAGCATGCGGCCACGAATCTCGCCAAAGCGAGATGCGTCACCAAGTGCCGTTGCCGGATTCATTGCGGACTGAGTGGCCATCTAGGTGTGCTTTATGCCTTCTCGACTGCCGCTTCAACGGTACCGCCGGCAGCCGTGATGGCAGCCAACGCACCCTTGGTGGCACCGACGCCGCGCAGCGTGACCGCGCGATCGATGGTGCCAGACAGCACAACCTTGGCCTGCAGCGCAAAGACCGGCACAACGCCCGACGCCTTCAAAGCTGCCAGATCGATAATGTCGCCTTTGACCTTGGCCAACTCGCTGAGGCGAACCTCTGCGCGGCTAGCCTTCATCTTAGAGCGGAAGCCAACCTTGGGGAGCCGGCGCTGCAACGGCATCTGGCCGCCTTCGAAGCCGACCTTGTGATAGCCGCCCTTACGAGCGCGCTGTCCCTTGACACCGCGACCAGAGGTCTTGCCCTGGCCGGCCGAGGCGCCGCGACCCACGCGCAATGGAGCGCGCTTTGAACCCTCAGCGGGCTTGATCGTGTTGAGTCTCATCACTGCGCCTCTTCAACTTTCAGCAAGTGCGTCGCGGTGTGGATCATGCCGCGATTCTCGACCGTGTTTGCCACGGTGACGGAATGGTGAGGACGACGCAGGCCGAGGCCACGCACCGACGACACGATGTTCTGAAGCTGGCCATGAATGCTCTTCACGAGCGTGACTTTGAGCTTCGGGGATTTGGCGGTGTTGATTTCCATGGTAATCAGCCCGTGATCTCTTCAAGCGTCTTGCCGCGCTTGGCGGCGATGTTCGCGGGCGACCGCACGTCAGCCAGCGCCTTGACCGTGGCGCGAACGACGTTGATCGGGTTGCGCGAACCGTAGCTCTTAGCCAGTACGTTGCGAACGCCAGCGCACTCAAGCACTGCGCGCATGCCGCCACCAGCGATAACACCTGTACCGCCTGAAGCGGGCTGCATCAGCACTCGCGTGGCACCGTGGGTACCGCGCACTGCGTAGTGCAGGGTGTCGCGGTTAAGCGAAACCGTGACCAGATTCTTGCGGGCTTGGGCCATCGCCTTAGATATCGCAACGGGGACCTCGCGGGCCTTACCGAAGCCGAAGCCAACGCGACCGGCACCGTCACCCACGACTGTCAGAGCCGTGAAGCCGAACTGGCGTCCGCCCTTGACCGTCTTGGAGGTACGGTTGACCGCAACGAGTTTCTCAGTGAACTCGTCTGCGCTCTGATTTTTGTCAGGTCTTGCCATCTGCTGTACCGCCTGGATTAGAACTCGAGACCAGCTTCGCGTGCCGCATCAGCCAGCGCTTTTACGCGACCGTGATAGCGGAAACCCGAGCGATCAAACGCAACTTTCTCAATGCCCGCCGCACGAGCGCGCTCGGCAATTGCCTTGCCGACGGCCTTAGCGGCCTCGACGTTGCCAGTGCCAGTAAGGCCCTCGGCAACAGCATCCTGCAGCGTCGACGCGGACACCAAAACTTTAGAACCCTGCGGATCGAACACCTGAGCATAAATATGCTGAGACGTACGATGCACAGTCAGCCGTGCAACACCCAGCTCGCGGATATGCGCGCGGGTCTTGGTGGCTCGCCGAACACGGCGGTCTTTCGTGGAAATCGTCATACTCGAAAGTCCTCGCGCTACTTCTTCTTGCCTTCCTTGATGACGATCTTCTCGTCGGAATACTTCACGCCCTTGCCCTTGTAGGGTTCCGGCGGACGTATGCTGCGTATCTCGGCGGCAATCTGGCCCACACGCTGACGGTCAATGCCCTTGATGAGCACCTCGGTCTGCGTCGGCGCCTCAATCGTGATGCCTTCCGGAATGTCGACGACAACCGCGTGCGAGAAGCCCAGCGTCAGATTCAGGGCTGTGCCCTGAACTGCTGCGCGGTAACCCACGCCCACCAGCTCAAGCTTCTTCTGGTAGCCCACCGTCACACCGTTGACCATATTGGCCAGGTGAGCACGGGTGGAACCCGCCAGTGCCGCAGTGCCGGCGGCGGCGTCAAACACCACCTTCAGCTCTTTGGCTTCTTCGACCACCGAAATACCCTTGGCAAGCGACACGCTGAGCGTGCCCTTGGCACCCTTTAAGGTGACGCCAGTGGGCGAAATCGTGGCGGTGACACCCTGAGGCAGGGGAACCGGTCGTTTGGCTACGCGCGACATGCTTTAAACCCTTGATTCGCTTCGAGGCCGATTAGGCCACGATGCAGAGAACTTCGCCGCCCTGGCCGATTGCCCGGGCCTGGCGGTCGGTCATTACACCCCGCGGAGTGGAGACGATTACCGTCCCCATGCCGCCGAGCACCTTGGGCAACTCGGTCTGGCCGCGATAAATCCGCAAACCAGGACGACTCACCCTCTCAAGGCGGTCGATAACCGGACGCCCCTCGAAGTATTTAAGGTCAATAGTGAGTCTCGGTTTCGCCACATCGCCATCGAGGTGGAAATCCGCTACGTAGCCTTCGTCCTTCAGGACACGCACGATGGCGGTCTTGATCTTGGACGAATCAAGGCTCACTTGCGTTTTGCCAGCCCGTTGCCCGTTACGAATACGGGTCAGCAGGTCGGCAACTGGATCAGTCATGCTCATCTTGCAGTGCCTCCTACCAGCTCGCCTTAACGAGGCCGGGGATCTCGCCGCGGTTAGCGGCTTCACGAATCTTGGTACGGGCCAGGCCGAACTTGCGGTATACACCGCGCGAACGACCCGTCAACGCGCAACGGTTGCGCATGCGCGAGGGACTCGCATCACGCGGCAGCGACTGCAGCTTCTCCTGGGCTTCGGCACGCGCCTCGGGAGAGGTAGCCGGAGCGCGAATGAGCTCTTTAAGCTCGGCGCGCTTGACGGCGTACTTCTGCACGATGCGTGCACGGCGCTTGTCGCGCTCGACCATATTTGTCTTGGCCATCCGGTCTGTCCTCGTTGCCCGTTCTGTCGAGTGCTTACTTGCGGAACGGGAAGTTGAAAGCTTCCAGCAGCGCACGACCTTGCTCGTTGTTCACGGCCGTAGTCGTAATGGTGATATCCATGCCACGCAATTGATCAATTGCGTCGTATTGGATCTCGGGGAAAATAATCTGTTCCTTGATTCCCAAGGTGTAGTTGCCACGACCGTCAAAGGCGCGGACAGATACACCACGGAAGTCACGGATTCGGGGCATCGCCACAGTGATGAGGCGATCCAGGAATTCGTACATACGCTCGCCACGCAGTGTGACTTTACAACCGATCGGCAAGCCCTCGCGGAGCTTGAACGCGGCGATTGCTTTGCGCGACTTGGTGATCAACGGCTTCTGGCCAGTGATCTTGCCCAGGTCGGTAGCGGCAGCGTCGACGACCTTGCGGTCTGCAACGGCTTCGCCCACACCCATATTCACCGTGATCTTGGTGATCTTGGGGACCTGCATCGGGTTCGTCAGCGCCAGATCCTGCCGGAGGCGAGGAACGACGGTGTCGCGATAATATTGCTGGAGCCTGCTCATGTTCTTCCTGCCAATTCCTATGCGTCGAGCACTTCGTCGTTCGACTTGAGGAAGCGCACCTTCTTGCCGTCCGCCAGGATCTTGAAGCCGATACGCTCGGCCTTCCCTGTCGTAGCATTGACGATGGCAACCTTCGACGGATCAAGGGGCATTTCTTTCTCAAGAATGCCGCCCTGCACCTGCCGCTGGGGGTTGGGACGCTGATGCTTCTTGGACAGGTTAATACCCTCGACGAGCACCTTCCCGTTAGCAAGCACCTGAACAATGGCGCCCTTGCGACCTTTGTCCCGGCCCGAAATCACGACGACCTGGTCGCCTTTACGGAGTCTGTTCATGTGGACCTCAAAGGACCTCGGGGGCCAGCGAGATGATCTTCATGAAACGGGCATTGCGCAGTTCACGCGTGACCGGTCCGAAGATGCGCGTCCCGATGGGCTCGAGCTTCTGGTTGAGCAACACCGCGGCATTGCCATCGAAGCGGATCAGCGAACCGTCCGGACGACGCACACCAAAAGCGGTGCGTACGACCACGGCATCATAGACCTCGCCCTTCTTAACCTTGCCACGCGGTATCGCATCTTTGACGCTCACCTTGATGACGTCACCGACGGAGGCATAGCGACGATGTGAGCCGCCGAGAACCTTGATACACATCAGGGTCTTGGCGCCGCTGTTATCAGCGGCATGGAGCAACGTGCGCATCTGGATCATCTTGAACCTGCCTCGAAAATCAGACCGCGGCGCCGCGTTGGACGACCGAAACTAAACGCCAGGACTTGCGGCGGGACATCGGACGGCACGGCGAAATAAGCACCGTATCCCCGTCACGAGCATCACCGGCCTCGTCGTGGGCCAAAAGCCGCGTCGTGCGGCGCAGGTACTTGCCATACATCGGATGTTTGACCACGCGAGTGATCTCAACAGCGATGGTCTTGGCCGTCTTAGCGCTGACAACCTTGCCAGTCAGCGTACGAGCTGCCTTGGCAACCACTTCGGTGGCGGGCGTATTCATGCCTTATCTCCGGACGCGCCAGCTTTAAGCTCACGCTGAATGGTCTTTAACCGCGCAATGCTGCGACGGACCTTGCTGAACTGGTCGGGCTTGATCGCCTGGCCAGTCGCACGCTGCAGGCGCAGCGCGAACTGTTCCTTGCGCAGACCCAGCAACTCGGCGCCGAGCTCGGTTGCGGACTTACCGCGAAGTTCCTTGGCTTTCATCAGCGCACCTGCCGCTTCACGAACATCGTTGACACCGACAGCTTGGCACCAGCAAGGCGGAAAGCCTCGCGAGCCTGAGCCTCAGTGACTCCTTCCATCTCGAACAACACCTTTCCCGGCTGCACTTTGGCAATCCAGTACTCGACGTTGCCCTTACCGGCACCCATGCGAACCTCAAGAGGCTTGCTGGTGACGGGGACATCGGGGAAAACCCGAACCCAGATCTGGCCACCGCGCTTAACAGCACGTGCCATGGCACGACGTGCAGCTTCGATCTCTCGGGCGGTCATCCGGGCGCGCTCAGTGGCCTTGAGGCCGAACTCGCCGAACGCCACCGTACTACCACGATGAGCCAGGCCGGCATTTCGGCCCTTAAACTGCTTGCGGAACTTGGTTCGCTTAGGTTGCAACATTCCCTGTTCCTCAGGCCGTAGCCGTCTGCTCGGCTACCGGCTCGACCGCTTCAACCGGGGCTTCCACCACCGGGTCAAAGACTTCGCCCTTGAAGATCCACACCTTGATACCGATGATTCCGTAGGTTGTACGGGCCTCGGCAGTGGCGTAGTCGATGTCTGCGCGGAACGTGTGCAGTGGGATCCGACCCTCGCGCACCTGCTCGGTACGCGCGATTTCCGAACCGTTCAAACGGCCCGACAACCGGATCTTTACACCCAGCGCACCGCTGCGCATCGTGCTCATTACGGCGCGCTTCATAGCGCGACGAAACATCACACGCTTCTCAATCTGTTGGGCGATGCCCTCTGCCACCAACTGCGCCTCGAGCTCCGGCTTGCGGATCTCGGCGACGTTGATGCGCACATCGGCTACTGGCAAACCGAGCCGCTTGCTGGTTTCGGCACGCAGCTTCTCGATGTCCTCGCCCTTCTTGCCAATCACGATGCCCGGACGAGCCGTGTGAATGGTGATGCTGAGCTTACGAGCAGCGCGCTCGATGTGAATTCGGCTGACCGAAGCCTCGGCCAAGCGCTTTCGCAGGAACTCGCGGACACGGTAGTCCGCAAGAATCTGAGCCGGATACTGCTTCTTGCCGGCATACCACTTGGAAACCCAATCGCGGGTGATTCCCAGGCGTATGCCCAGCGGATTGACCTTCTGGCCCATTCGCTATTCCTTCCTGCCGTCGCTGACGTGGACCGTGATATGACTCGAGCGCTTCACGATGCGTGTACCGCGGCCCTTGGCACGGGCGGCAAAACGCTTCTGCTGCGGAGCTTCGTCAATCTCGATGCGTGAAATCTTGAGTTCGTCGATGTCGGCGCCGTGGTTATGCTCGGCGTTGGCAACTGCCGACTCGAGCGTCTTGAGCACCAACTCGGCACCCTTCTTCGGCATGAACCGAAGAGTGGACAGAGCGAGACCTACTTCCTTGCCGCGAACAACGTCGGCAATGAGCCGGCACTTCTGCGGGGAAATGTGTGCGTATCGGTATTTGGCAAATACTTGCATGGCTTAATCCGACGACGAAACTTTCTTGTCGCCCGAGTGCCCCTTAAAGGTGCGCGTGGGCGAGAACTCGCCAAGCTTGTGACCCACCATGTTCTCGGTTACGAGAACAGGCAAATGCTGCCTGCCGTTATGCACTGCGATAGTGAGCCCGATCATCTCGGGGAGCACCATCGAACGTCGCGACCAAGTCTTGATCGGCTTGCGGTCGTTGCGGGCTGCGGCGGCCTGAACCTTTTTTGCAAGGTGCAAGTCGACGAAAGGACCCTTCCTGAGGGAACGAGGCACTGCTTACTTCCTCCGCTGCACGATCATGCTGCTGGTGCGCTTGTTACGGCGCGTCTTCTTGCCCTTGGTCTGCCAACCCCACGGTGATACCGGGTGCGGGTTACCTTGGCCAGGCTTGCCCTCGCCACCACCGTGCGGATGGTCAACAGGGTTCATCGCCACACCGCGAACGGTGGGACGGATACCACGCCAGCGCTTTGCGCCAGCCTTACCGTAGACGCGCAAGTTGTGTTCATCGTTGCTCAGCTCACCAAGGGTGGCGCGGCAATCAATGTGAACCTTACGTGTCTCACCGGACCTGAGTCGCAGAAAGGCATAGGTGCCTTCGCGCGATGTGAACTGGACGGAGGCACCCGCGCTGCGCGCGAGCTGGCCACCCTTGCCCGGCTTCATCTCAACGTTGTGAACCATCGAACCGACCGGAATGTGGCGCAGGGCCATCGCATTGCCGGACTTGATCGGTGAATCTGCACCCGAACGGACCTCGTCACCCACCTTGAGACCCTTGGTCGCAAGAATGTAGCGGCGCTCACCATCGCTGTATTTGACCAGAGCGATGTGGCAAGTGCGGTTCGGATCGTATTCGACCGTCTCGATGATGCCGACAATGCCGTCCTTGTCACGACGGAAGTCGATGATGCGGTACTTCTGACGAGAACCGCCGCCGACATGCCGTGTGGTAATACGGCCGAAGTGATTGCGCGCGCCAGTCTTGTTCTGATGAACAGTCAGCGGTGCATACGGGTCGCCCTTGTGCAGGTGCGAACGATCCACGCGGACGACGAAACGTGCGCCGGGGGATGTAGGTTTGAGCTTGATGAGTGCCATTTTCGGTTACCTATAGGTCGCGGCGCGATCAGCGCTTGACCTGGGCCTGGGCCTCGTAGTCGATCGCTTGGCCAGGAGCCAAACGGACGTAGGCTTTCTTCCAATCTTGGGTACGGCCAATGGTCTTACCGAAGCGGCGGGTTTTACCCGGCTCGTTAACCACCTGCACGCGGGCGACCTTGACGTCAAACATCAGCTCTACAGCTTGCTTGACCTCGGTCTTATCGGCATCACGACGGACGCGAAAGGCGTACTGATTGTTGTTTGCCATCATCAGAGAAGTCTTCTCGGTGATGTGCGGCGCAACCAACACAGTTGTCAGGCGCTCTTGGCTCATTGCAGGCGCTCCTCAAGCAGCTTCACAGCGCCGACCGAGATCAGCACTTTATCGTAGGCGGCCAATGCGACCGGATTGATGCCGGCGACCGTGATGACGTCGACGAACGGAAGGTTACGGGCGGCGAGCGTCAGCTTGTCGTCCTGCGCCTCGACCACGATCAACACGCTGTTCAGAGACATCTGAGTCAGCTTTTGAACCAGCAGCTTGGTCTTAGCCTCGGCGACTGTGACGTCGGTGGCAACGATCAGGCGATCGGTGCGAACCAGCTGGCCCAGCATGGAGCGCAGCCCGACGCGATACATCTTACGGTTGAGCTTCTGCGTGAAGTCACGCGGACGGGCGGCGAAGGCGCGACCACCACCAACCCAGATCGGGCTGCGGATCGAGCCGGCACGGGCCGAACCGGTGCCCTTCTGCGCCCACGGCTTCTTGCCGCCGCCGCGCACTTCTGCACGGCTCTTTTGGCGCTTGGTGCCAGCGCGACCACCAGCCTGATAGGCGGTGACCAGCTGGTGAACCAGGGCCTCGTTGTAGGCCGAACCGAAGGTCTCGTCGGAGACTTCCAGCTCTGCAGCGTCGTTGGCAATCTTGAGCTTCATGGTCAAGCCTTACTTCTTCTTGGCGTCTTTCTTGGCATCGGCCTTCTTGCTCGGCGCAATGCTCTTGCGCTTGGCAAGGCGGGCTGCCTTGACTGACGGACGAACGATGACTTCACCGCCCTCGGAACCCGGTACAGCACCGCTGATCAACAGCAGGTTGCGGGCGACGTCGATCTCGATGACACGCAGATTCTCGGTCGTGCGGCGGACAACACCCATGTGGCCCGACATGCGCTTACCGATGAACACGCGACCCGGAGTCTGGCGCTGGCCGATCGAACCGGGCGCGCGATGCGTGACCGAGTGACCGTGCGAGGCAGGACCACCGCGGAAGTTGTGGCGCTTCATGACGCCGGCGTAACCCTTACCGATCGTCGTGCCCGTGACATCCACCAACTGACCGGCCTTGAAGAGCTCGGCAGTGAATTCGGTGCCAGGAACGATATCGGCGTGCTCTACGGCATCGAGGCGGAACTCTACCAGCGAGCGACCCGGCTCCACACCAAGCTTGGCGTAGTGACCGGCGACAGCCTTACCCAGCAGTACCTGACGGCGCTTGCCGTAGGTCAGCTGAACAGCCCGGTAACCGTCGGTGCCGGGATTCTTGACTTGAGCGACGCGATTGGCGAGCACCTGCACGACCGTGACAGGCACGGATTCGCCAGCTTCAGTGAACACGCGCGTCATGCCGCATTTGCGACCGACCAACCCGATTGTCATCTCGCATTCCTCTAATCGACAGCCAAACCGGCGCGGTGTCGCGACGGCAGCAGATGCAGGCGGTACAGGGAGGGAGGCCGACAGGAAGACGCGCCACCGTGTGGTAGCGATGCCCTCGAGTGGTCTTGGTCCAACCTTGCGGCTTTTAGAACCAACCTCGCCCGAAATCCGCGTCCGAAAACGCTGGCCGCGAATCTCGTCGCGGCCAAAATGGGGACGCGAATAGTAGCAGCGCCGCGCCCCTTTGCAAGCTTATTTCTGAAAATAAATCAGTTGAGCTTGATCTGTACGTCCACACCGGCCGGAAGCTCGAGCTTCATCAGCGCGTCGACCGTCTTATCGGTGGGATTGAGGATGTCCATGAGGCGCTTGTGGGTGCGCAGCTCGAACTGGTCACGAGCGTCTTTGTCGCCGTGGGGCGACACCAGCACCGTGAAACGCTCCATCTTGACCGGCAGGGGCACAGGGCCCTTGACGGTCGCGCCGGTGCGCTTGGCGGTCTCGACGATCTCGCGAGCCGAGTTGTCGATGAGACGGTGGTCGAATGCCTTGAGGCGGATGCGGATGTTCTGGTTTGCCATGTCTATTCAGCCTTATTTGAGAATTTTGGAGACGACGCCTGCACCAACGGTGCGGCCACCCTCGCGGATAGCAAAGCGCAGACCGTCGTCCATCGCGATGGGGGCGATCAGCTCGACCGTCATCTTGATGTTGTCGCCAGGCATCACCATCTCGGCGCCGC
>Ga0214919_10007876_pt1 | contig 14244 bp, 7 predicted proteins | sample LL1503_MetaG_FD_177994 | JGI IMG/M metagenome (GOLD analysis project Ga0214919, IMG submission 177994) | Freshwater microbial communities from Lake Lanier, Atlanta, Georgia, United States - LL-1503 | ecosystem: Environmental > Aquatic > Freshwater > Lake | place: USA: Georgia | collected 2015-03-15
ATTAAAAGAGTTTATTATAAACACGTCTTTTATAAAAAATATTATAAAAATATATTTTATAAATAATTTAATTTAAATGAGGTTATAATAAACACTAATTAAAAGAGTTTATTATAAACACGTCTATTATTTAATTAAAATAGTCAAAATATTACTTAATCCATTATAATGGCAAAGTTTGGAAATATTGGATGATATGTAAGTAATTAGATATTTATTTTTTACCAGCTTTTACTTTAGCAGGTGGTATAAATTTTTTATAATGATCAACATTCTTATCAAAATGTTTTCGACCTTCTGCAGCAATTGTAACAGCATCAGCACCGGCAAATTTCTCTTTCATATCAGATTGAACTTTACCGGCTACTTTAGCAGCACCAGGTCCATTAGAAATTTCTAATTTTTGAGCTATGTGTTTTTTAAGATCTAAAAAAGCTTGGAATCCAGCATTTGGTGGTTTTCCTCCATTTATTTCTTTATTAGATTTTTTTTGTTTACCACCACCATTTTGTTCAGATAGAGAAGTTTCAGAATATTGTACATTATTTAATTGTTTATTATCCACTATAGACGTTTCATTTGTTTCAGAACCGCCAATAATAGAATTAATATCAGTTGTTGTATTATCTAATTGATTATTTACATTATTAGTATTAAAAAATTCACTCATATTCTGATCATTAATTTTAACATTTACATTTTTGTTATTTACTTTAAAATTATTAAAGAACATTTTAACATCATTAACAGAAATATCATTCTTATTACCACCATTTCCACCTCTAAATCCAGAATAATTATGTTTACCAGTTCCACCAGTTTCACCAGTTCCACCAGTTTCACCAGTTCCACCTCTTTGATTTGATTTTTGTTTATTTTTACCACCATCTTGTTTAAGAATATCACGTAATTGATTTTCTAAAGTTACAGTTGATGTTTCTGACATACCATTAAAGTTAGTACTAGATTCAGATGTTAACATAGATATAAGTTTATTTACATCGTGTGTTGAATTAGTATTAGTTGATGTTGCAGAATATCCTCCACCTAATTGCCCTACAAATGCAGACGACGTTTTTAAATTACTAGCTGATGTTGCGGAATATCCACCACCAGTTTGATTAACAGCAGCAGATGAAGTTACAGAATGGTTTGAATGACTAATTTTAGTAGATTTATTAGTTTTATTAGCTACATCAACAATATTAATCCAGTTTGGTAATGAAAGATTTGATTCAGTAATAGTATCAAATATATCATTTAAATCGCTTTTAAGAAATACATTAGACATTGTAATATATATATATATTAATTTAGAAATTAATATAATTTTTATGTTTTTTTATATTATTTTTATCCAAACTATAGTAATATAAAATGTATGTTAATCAAGTAGATGATTTATTTGATGGAATATTAAATAAATTAAATGATTTTTTAATAAAAGAAAAAGCATTTCAAAAGTTATCAGTTGATACAAATTTTGTAATATTTCAAAATGAAATTTTAGAATATATTAAACAATTTTTAAAATTAATTCCAAAAAAAGATATTTTGGATATTATAAAAAATGAATCATATTATGAATCAATATTAAATATTATTAAAAGATATTGTGCATTTTATATATATCTAGGTATTGGTTATTATTATAATGGCGGTCGTGATCTTTATGTTACAAATATTATTGAAGCTGGTAGATATCAACGGGATGCTGTTTTTCAAATTCCTAATTTTTTTAATAGTGAAAATAATGCAAAAATAATTATTTTTTATAATGATATTAAAAATTTTATATCGCTTTTAAGTTTTAAAACAATTGATAAAATTAAAATAGTATTAATTAATAATCCATTAAAATATGAATCAACAATCAGATTATTTAATGATTTAGGTGAAGATTATATAGTTGAATATTTTTTAATAAAAGATAATTTTCATAATATTATGAAAGCATTGATTTTTAAACAGATTTATCTAAAAGAAGAAAAAAATGAAATTATAAATATGTTAAATCAACAAGAAAAAAATGATGCTGAATATAAATATATTGAAATTGTTGTTTCTAATTATAAAAAAATTGTTGACTTTAATGTTATTCAAAAATTTTTAAATATTGAACAATTAAAATCTGGATTAGCAGAAGAAATTTATAATTATTTAGAAGAATTTCGTGATACAAAAGAATTTGTAATTAAAGAAAATCAAGATTTTATTAATTATCTATTTGCTAATGAAATAATTATTCCTATTACTGAAGATTTTTTACGATATCATAAAGATACTGAAAAATATGGTCCTGAAAATCTTATAGAAACTGCAAATATTAAAGACAGAGAAGCAACTAAAATAAAATATATTATTAATAAAATGAATAATGTAAAAAACTATTATTCACCTTTATTAGATAAAAATCCAAAATTAAAATTAGATACAGAAAAATTATTTTTTAAACCACTTGATCCAAAAATGGCTGTACTTTATAATAATGATGAAGAAATTCGAATTATTCAAAAATTAGAAATGTCAGAAAATGCTGCAGATTATGATTTACTTATTGATCTGGAAAATATAAAAAAGTATTCATATGTAAATTTTAAAAATTTATCCAAAGATGGTATTAAAATACGAGTACAAAAAACTATTCAAGGTATACGACAAACTAGTTTGAAACAAAAAGGAAAATACCCAATTGAATTAAGAATTGGTCATGATAATATTGATATGAATGTTGTAGGTATTGCATGGAATCCTTCTAGAATATCATTAGATTGTTTCAATACTGATGATATGATTAATGTATGTAAAAAAACAAAAAATGATAATGGTTATACATCATTTGTAAAAATAATGGAAAAAACATTTGATACACCAAATAAAAAATTATATTATTGGTTATTTAATAATTCAACTGATAAACCTATTTTAGAATCATATGTAAATTATAGTTCAAATGATTCAACCAAAAATATTAAAATTATGATTGAAGAATTATATAGAAAATATATTAAAATTGTTACAAATAAATTAAATAATTATATAAATAAAGTTGATGAACTAACAATATGGGATTTTGATAATATATTATCCGGTTATAAAAAAAAATATTATGATTTAGATTTAAATCCACAAATTAAAAATGAAATGATTGAAAAAGTTATTATCGAAAAAATTCCAGAATATACAATTATGGACGATGATGTCGATTCAATGATACCTGGAAAAAGAGATAAATTAATTATATTACCATCATTAGTTATTAACAAGAAAATATCAAATACAATAATTTTAGGCGAAAAACAAATTGATGTAACAATTGAAATGTTAAACAAAAATTTACCAATTTGTCAGCATTATGTTAGATGGCGTAATATTAGTAAAATGTCTAAAAAAACAGATGATTTTAATCAACATGTTTTTGATTTTGTTAAACAATATGTTAAATTAAATGAAAGAGGTGATTATATATGTAAATCATGTAATGAAGTTGTTCAGATTCAAAAATATGTTTTTGAAGGTACATATTTTGCTGAATCAGACACATTTTTAACAACATCAATGGCAGTAAATCAGAAATTAGAAGAAATTCCAAAATACAATAAATACATGAGAACAATTAGAAATATAGAAAAGAATATTGAAAAATTTGCTTATTCTTTAGATATAATATCATATTTGGGTAATACACCTGTTGTAAAATTAAAACGTAAAATGATTATTAAAGATATTATTGATTTAATTTTAATTCATACTGAATGGTTAAGGTTACAACCTAAAAATAGAATTGAACAATCATCACAAAAATATGGAATTAATAAAGAATATACAAATTTATTCTTTTTTGAACTTAAAGATGATATTTTCTTAACTAGTTCAACAGATACAGATTACTATAAAATAATTAAATATAATAATATTATGGCTTATTTAATTTGTATGATGATAATAGAAATGAATTCTGGACAAATTATTAGTTTAAGAGAAGATAAACGTTATAATTATTTTTTATTTGGAAAAATTGGACAAAATTTATTTGCTGATTTATTTTTAAGAATTAATCAAAAAGAAAAAATTTCATTAAATAAATTACCACTATTTTCATATATTTTATATTATTTATCAGGTATGATGGTTTCCAATAGATTATGGTTATATAATGATAATGAAATAAATGTCAAAGAAAAATCTCAATATATAATTAATCTTCAAAAATCTGTAATTCATACTGTTATTGATTTAATTAATTCACTTGTTGAAGCAAACTTGGAACCAAATAAAAATTTCTTGTATGAAATTATTAATACTAGAATTAATGTAAAATTAAATAATACATTTAATGATCCCCAATTATTAAAAAGAATAGATGCATTATCAATGAGAAATATTAAATTTGATGAATCAACCAAAAAAATAACATTCTTAACTAAAAAAATAAATTTAATTAATTTAGATATTGAATTAAATAGTTCTGAAAATTTACAAACTATATGTGATTTACATGTTAAAAAACTTGATAAAAATCCTATATTACCTGATAAAAATTCTATCGATATTTTAACAAATTGCCCAAATGGTAAATTTCATAATTGGTTATTTAAAAATAATGACTTAATTTGTAGTATATGTAATAAATCATATAATGATTTAATAAAAATAATAAATAAAAATACATCAACTGAACAAAATCAAAATGATTATTTAGATAAACTTAAATTTATTAATTTAAAAAAATTATCTATGAAATATTGTATTAGCGGTGATAACCATGATATAGATAAAAAAGAAATATGTTTAAAATGTAATAAAAATATTAATACATTTGAACCTTCAGAAAAAGAATTAAAACAATTAGAAAAAAATATAGATATTAAAACTAATGAACAAGTATTACTACAAATTAATAATATGAAAAAATATAATGAGACTCTTAAAAATATACAAGATACTACTAAAAAAATACTTAATAAATTATTATCTAGATATGAAAAATTAACAAATAATAAATTAGAAAATTATGTTATTGATTTTGTTAATAGACTAAGTAAAATTTTAGGTAATAAAATTAAAGTTAATGATAAAGTTATTTATTTAAAAGAAACATCATATATTATCGATCATGATTATTTTGGTAATTCGCTTAAAGAAAATCTTCATATTTTATCATCAGAAGATAAAATTCAAATAGCTTATAAACACCCATCTTTTGGTATTGATGTTATATATTATAAAGATAAAGCAAATAAAGTATATGTATATTATGATTCTATTACATTACAATATATTGGTTATTCTGAAGATAATAAAAATATTAAAAAAAGTAGAAATAATGCATCATTGCAAATTGAATTGTCTATTAAAGATTGTATTATGTATTTAGGCTATGAAAATAGACAATATAATATTTATTATATTGATAAAAATTATCAATATGAATCACCCATTATTTTAGGCGAAAATACAAAAGAAGTTATTTTAAAAATAATTAGAAATAGAATGAACAATTTAAAACAAATAATAATAAGAACTCAATCAATGATATTTAATATTAGAAATAGTGGTGTTATAACATCTATGTATAATAAAGACGAAAAAGAAATTATTAGCGAATTTACTAAAAAACTTAAAAAGTTTAATACTAGCGATGAATCAAATCATAATAATATTTTTAAACATAGTAAATATATAATTAATAAATTACCTATAAGTTATAATATTCCTGAAAATATCAATATTGAACTAAATAAAAATTATTTAGATGTGAATATTTTAAATGGATTATCTAATTCAGATTGTAAATTAATATTTTATTTAATTTTTAATTTTAATAGATTGCTTGATTATAATAAACAACCAGTTATTGAATCAGAATTAGCCCATTTATTAATTAAAACTATTAAATATTTATTTAATCTATATTACAAACCTTATACTAATTATAATATTAGACAGTTTGATTATTTATTATTAAATGATAATCCATATATTGATGAAACTTTAAGAATCGTCGGTCATTATCAAGAATTATTAACTCAACAAGAAATTGATGATCCTAATAAAAAAGAAGAATTATATTCTACAAATGAAGAATTAAATTCATTAGATATTGATGATTATGATAAAGATGATGATATTGATGATGCAGCGGAAGTAATGAATGGTGATAATTATGATTAATCTTCTTCTTGTATTTTAGCTATATTATCTGTAAAATTATTTAATATTTCTGTTAATAATAATATTGTATTATCTTTGTCCATATTTAAATTTTTTATATATAGCAATCCATTATTTATTATAATGTTATATTTTTTTTTTAATTTATTATATTTTTTTATTAATTTATCATTATTTTTATCTTTATCAGTTTCATTAATTTCTTTAATAACTTTATCAATTTTTTGTTTATAATTTTGTTTTTCTTCATTCATTAGTGCTGTAATATATTCAATTTTTTTTTTAAGTTCTTTATTTTCATTTAATAAACTAGTATCTATTTTATCATTTATTAAATTAGTACTAACATTATAAATTTTTTGTTCTTGTAATGGTATTACATAATTATTAACTGTATTAGTATAATTGCCTTTAATATATTTATTAATTATATAATTTAAATTATTAATATTAATATTTTTATTATTTTTTAAATAAAGATTAAAAATTTTATGTTCCATTATATTATCATAAATATTATTATAATAATCACCCCTTCTACATTTATTAAAATTAATTATAAAATTTAAATATTTATTTATATTCATTTTTTTATTTGAATTATAAATATAAGAAACAAGTATATCATTCATATCAAACCATGGAACTAACTTTATTTTTGATGTATTTATAAAATCATCATAATTATTTATATAATCAATTATTATATCTTGTTTTTTAATAATTTTTCTAATATTAAAATAAAAATTTTTTTTATTATCTTTTTCATATTTTTCAAATATAAGTTTTGGAAAAAGTAGTTTAAATAAAATTCTGTATTTTGCATTTTCAATTATAATTATTTTATTAATTATTAAATCATATTTTTTAATTAAATAATATAAAATAGTTAGTATAATACCCCTTTCTATCCAAACAGTATTTACTATTTTACATTTGGTATTAGGTATTTGTTGATTGACCATTAATATATTATATATTTTATTGTTGAATTAATAAATAACATATATATATTTTATTATTGTTGATATTATAATTTAAAAAATATTTATTTTATATATATATATATATATATATTATGAGTGAACCATTCGATATAACTAATTATGGTACTAAAATTAGTACATTTGATGAATATATAGATGCTATTTTTATGGCTTTAGATATATCTAGCAAAGATCAAGAAAAGTTAAAGAAAGAAATATTAAATTTTAGTGATAAAGACAAAAATAAAATAATATCAAATGATTATATTAATGTTGCATTATTGGAATTAATTGATGCAGATAATAAGATCAAAAAAATAAAAAACGATTATGATTTTTTTGAAGATATACAAGATGGATGGGATAATATGACACAAAATTTAGCAGAACTACAAACAATTATATTATTAAAAAATATAAATACAAAAAAATGTTCTAAATTTATTAATAGCCTAAAAACCCTATTAACTAACAAAATTAATTTTGTAAACAATATTATTGAAAAAAATATTGAAACTAAAAATACCGAATTTAAGGTTGCTAAAAAATATTTAAAATATAAAAATAAATATATAAATTTAAAAAAAGACATTTAAAATAAAATTATAATTGTTTCTATATTATAGTATAACATGGATAGTTCTGGACAAGATAATTCAGATAACACAGAACATATAATAGAATTAATTAAAACGCTTTTTGACAACGGCTATGAAAAAGATAAAGAAAAATTAATTCGTAAAATAAATAAACTGTCTGATGAAGATAAGACATTTATCAATGATAAAGCAAAAACTTTAATAGATATTGATAATGATATGAAAAATACTATAAAATCAGAAAATTTAATATTATCATTAAATAAATTACAAATGAATATATTAACTTTATTTTTAATGTCTCGAATTCCTGAATGTAGTAATGACATTAATCTTATTCTTAAAAATTTTAATAAGAAGATTGCAAATGTTAATGAGATTATTAAATATAATCTTGATGATAAGAATAATACAAGTGATGGTGATAGTGCTAATTCTTCAACGGAAGAACCACAAACACCAAAAGGATCACCGACATCAACAAATCAACTAACAAGCCAAAAAGAATATGATCAAGATCATGAAGATCAACAAAAAAAATTAAAAGAATTAAAAGATCAACTAAAAGAAAATGATCAAGAACATGAAGATCAACTAAAAAAATTAAAAGAATTAAAAGATCAACTAAAAGAAAATGATCAAGAACATGAAGATCAACTAAAAAAAATAAGAGATCAAGCAAAAAATCATAACAAACAATTACAATATCTTGAAGATCAACTAAAAAAATTAACAGATCAAGCAAAAATTGGTATCGAACAAGTACAAAAAATCCAAAATGATAAAGATTTATTGGATCAAACGATTAAAGAAGAAAAAGAAGAATTAGATGAACTAACAGAAGAATTAAAAAAACAGCTAGAAAACAACAAAAAAACTTATAATACACCAGTACTAATAAAACAAGAAACTGCAACAAACAGTGTATTTAAAATAAATTCTATAGACGAATTATATAATTACATACAAAAATTTAACAAAGATTATAATATAAATAATATGTCGATGAATGTAAATAAAATTCCAGATAATATAAAACAACCATTTCTAGTTGGAATAGATAATCCAGAATATACAAAAATTGTTAAAGAAAATTTGAACGAGAAATACACATATAAACGTTTATTTAGTCTCGTTGAAAAATTAAAAGCTAAATATAAAGATATATCTACATAAAAATTATATGCAAAATGAACGTAATTTAATTTAATAATATGAAGATTTTATAAAACATATAATATCAAAAATAGTGATATTATACGTTTATGTTTTTCAAAGTATGTATTAATAGTGTATCTCACATAATTTTATTATTTTTAAATTAAAATATTTAAAATTTAAAATATTTTAATTTAATAATTTAATTTTCATAAAATCTAATCTATTTAATAATGGATACTGTTTTTGATAAAATACAAGATAAAAATGATATAGATAAAGATAAACAATTATATTTAGATCTTCTTGAAAATGATTTAACTAATTATGATAAAAATATAAATGTACAAGATGTTTATAAAGATATAGAAAAAGATAAAGATGAACAGGAGGATACTTATTGGGTTTTAAAAACTTATTATAGTCTAAAAAATGAAGATAGAAAATATAAAGATTTAATTATAACTTGGTTAAAAAATAGTTATACTGATTATAAAGAAAAAAACGTAAAACTCTATGAAACAAAAGCAACCGAAAAATATAAATATGATAAATCTATTATAATGTTAACTGATAAGTTTCCTGGTAATTATACAGATGGTGAAACTACCAATGATGTAATTAATAAATTTAATTTAAATGAATCAGATGTACAAAATCCAACAAATCCAACAAATGATAAAGATGTAATATATAATAATATGAAAATACTCTATGATTTAAGTGCAGAGTTATATAATAATGATACTGCACTAAAATTATGTAGTATAATGATTAAACCAGACATATTTAATGAACTATTAAAAGATTTATCTAATAGAAATAAAACAAATACAAAACAAATATTAGAATATTTTTTTCATTTAGTACCATATTTACCTAGAGCAACTGAATATGAAAAAATAACAAAAAATAATTTATCAAAATTATTTATATTTACATCAGGTTCAGATTCATCAAATCCTAAACCTATTATACTTAATTATGATGATTGTTTACTAGATACAGTATTGTTTAAAAATTTATATACTGCAATAAATAGTGTTGATAAGTCTGAAGTTAAAAATAATAGTTCTCTTTTTGTTTTTAGTTTTAGATTAATAACTAAATTAAATGAAATTATTAATAACAATCCATTTGGAATTTTAATTGCTGATAAATACTATTTTACACTATTAGCAAATACAATAACTGAATTATATTATAAGAATATTCAGTTTAACATTTTTTTAGATAAACCTGACAATAAAGATGTAATAGATAAATATTATCAAATAGTAATGACAGATATAACACCAGTTAATGTATATATTAAAGTTAATAATATGTCAAGAAATCAATATTTAAATCCCCGATATAATTTTAAATATACTGAATCTAACACTTTTTTTAAGGATCTACAGTTAGAATATATTAATTCTGATAAAAAAGTTGGATTTAATACAAATGGTGAATATAGTCATGAATTAGCTGTTGAAAATTTAAGAGATGGTAAAAAAGAATATTATAATTTAGGTAAAATAAACGGGTATTATAAAACTAATGATGAAATATTAAATGACCCAAAATGTGGCGATTTATTAATAAAAAGAATTGATGATGGTGAAAATGTTATTATTATTGGAAATGGACAATCAGGATCAGGTAAAACAGCATCATTAATTTATTTACAAAAGGATACAGAAGATATTGAAGGTATTTTGCCAAAAATTTTAAATAAATTAGATAAAATATATAACAAAATAACTATAAGATTAGCTGATATATATTTAAATTGGGATTCAAAATTAAATAATGTAAAAAAAATTACAAACAAACACTATATGGTTAAACCAATAAAAAAACAGAATGGAGATGATAATTTTGTATTTACTAGAAATAGTGATCGTGATTGGATCATTGAAGCTAATAATGAAACATTTTTATTAGGAAAATTTATTAATGAATTATTTAAATCAAGAGAAATACAACCAACAAAAAATAATCCTGATAGTTCTAGAAGTCATGTATTAGTTCTTGTTGAAATTTATAAAAATGAAACTTTACATTCTAAATTAGTTATTTGTGATTTAGCTGGTGTTGAAGACGAGTTTACATGTAATTGCGAACAATTAGTAAATTTATTAAATATTTACAGAACAAAAAGTGAAAAGTATAAAGATTACAACTTAGTAGATAATAAATTATATTTTGATAATTATACATGCGATAGTGATGATTATCAAACCGAATATCAAAAAAAATTTTTTAAAGATCAAACCCCAAATAATTTAACAGAAGAAAGATCTAAAACAATTGTTAATTTGTATAATTTTGTAAATCAAGTAGAAAAACAATTAAGAGAATATCATATTATAAATGATGATGGTGTTGTTATGTATCCTGATATTAATAATTCAAATTTAAAAACACTTAATGATAATTATGAACAATATTTAAATGTCGATAAACAACAAAATAAAATTTATTGTATTAAACCGGAGCAAGAAATAAGAATAAAAGAAAAATTACAAAACATTATGAAAGAAACATCTGGTCGTGAAAAAACTGATATTTATAATTTTTATAATAATTATAATTTATTAGAAATGACAACTTTTTATAAGTTTTATAATGTATCAGAAAGTGATGATATCGATAAAATTCTAGAACAAATGTTTGCATTATATAATATTTATATGAAATTATATAATTATATTAGATATATAGCTGATGAAACTCAGTATCCGGATAAAACATATAAATTAAGATATAAAACAGTAAAAAAATTTATGAAGTCGGAAGATCTTATAAATAAATTTAAAGTTAATAATGATGAGTTATCTTTAGTTGATATATTTATTGAAAATCTAGATAAGTTATTCTTATCCGGTATATTAAGAGAAAAAAGTGATGCTTCAGACAAGTATAAAGATAACTGGACAACTGCGGGTAATAGACCAATATTGGTTCTAGGTGTTGATAGTGCTCAAGGATTATATTATACCAAAAGTGGTAAAGGTGCAAATCAAAAATATTATAATAAAATAATAACAAACGAATATATTGATAAACCATTAAATTCACTAGATACATTACTAAATAATACATATACTAAATTATTTAAATCTGACAGTATAAATATTTTATATACTATATTTCTTAAAAAATTAGAAAGTAATAATAATTACTGGTTTGAAAAAAGTAAAAAAGGAGAATATATTTATCTATATTCAGGATTTATATGTAATGCATTTCTATTGTCTATAAAACGTATTATAAACCAAATAGTTGGTGATATTATTAGAATGAAAATAATGAATTTTAACTGTAAACTAAGAAAAAAAGAAGGATACTTTATTAATAGATCATTAGCCGAAATGCAAAGATCAATATCTTCTGTAATATTAAGAGAATTAGATAGAAAAACTGATTCAGAAATTAAATCATTAAAAACTTTACCAAATTTTGATAAAATAAAAGATAAATTAATTATTTTAAATTATTTAAGTCCAATTTCAAATAATTGTTATAAAGATAATTATATGTACAATGATTTTAATTTTAATAATTTAATGTTTGATAAAAATGCTACAATTCCTGGACCTATTGGTAATGATAATATTGATAATTCAGAAATTATATTAAGAATTATTTTTGATAGTGGTGATATTACAGGTCAAAATTATACTGGTTTTGGTTTAGATCCTAGAATAATTAGTGATGATTTATTAAATCATAAACTAATAAATGATGATCAATATAAAACAACAAGTATAATGGTTTTCACAGTAATTAATTTAACTGATGATGGTATTGTAAATAATCCTCCAAACCCACCTTATATAAATACAAATAATCTTAAGAGAATATATAATATATCAAAGTATTTTGAAAAAATAACAAATTATAAAATATTAAAACCAAACTCTTTATTAACAGAAGATGAAACATCACGATTAACAAAATTAGAAAACAAATTTAAAAAATATAAAGATACATTTAAAAATAGAATATTGAAATATGATTTTTATAAAAAAAATCAAACTATAAAAACCGATATGGATAATAAAAGGTTTGGACAAATTTATGATTCTGATACTAACAAAATATCAGATCAAGATGTTACATTAAAAGTAATTGATTTGATTGATAGTAATAATAAAACAACGTTAATTGGAACAATTTCATTTGATGTTTTTACACAACCTTTTACACAACTTAAAAACAATAAAGATTATAGATTTTATATTTGCGATGCTATAAATAATCAATATATAAATAAATCTAATTATACTAATAATATTCCGGATACTATAGTTGATGATGATGATTTAATAAAAGAACCTGTGCAAGCAGAAGCAGAAGCAGAAGCAGAAGCACAAGCCCAAGCAATAGCACAAGCCCAAGCAATAGCACAAGCCCAAGCAATAGCACAAGCCCAAGCAATAGCACAAGCCCAAGCAATAGCACAAGCACAAAGACAAAGACAAAGACAAAGACAAAGACAAGGACAAGGACAAGCACGAACATAAAGATAAGGGACGATGGCATAAATTAATAGAATATACACACCATTATCTACAAAAATAAGATAGATGAAATAAAAATAAAGTTTTTATTTTTGTCCAAGTTCTTATTATCAATAATAATTTAGCTACAATTAAAATATAATTATTTATAAATAATTATATTTTAATCTAATAATAAAGTTAAATACTTTATCTTATATTTTAAATATTTATAGTAATATATATTACTATTATCCACAATGTTACTATTACCACCTGTTTGAGTTAAATTATATTCTAAAACATTATTAATTTTATCAACTTTATTACTAAATGTTGAAATAACATCATTTAATAATATATTAAATTCTTTATTATCTTGTTTATCTTTTAATAAAGAAAGTATTTGAACTTTACCCATTTTTTTTTTTAAATTTTTAATATTATTTTTTAATAAATCATTTTTAACTATTTTTTCAAGTTTATTTAATCTACTATTATTATTTAAAATATTATTTATATGATTGACATAATTATGTTTATTTGAATTATTTATTTTTAATTTTTTTTTTTGAATAGTTGTGAGAACTGACTGATTTAATTCTTCATTATTAATATCTAATGTGTTTGCAATATACTGAGTTATTTCTGGAATTTTAATATCTGATTTATTAGGATCAATATATTCATTATTTTCTATATCGACATTTATTGTTTCATCATTTATTTTAATATTTTCCATAAATTCTTTAAAATTATTTTCTATTATAGTTTCTTCTGTATCAAAATCATAATCAGTTGTATTATTCATTATATCTCATTATATATTATTTTTTA
>Ga0214919_10007879_pt1 | contig 14238 bp, 15 predicted proteins | sample LL1503_MetaG_FD_177994 | JGI IMG/M metagenome (GOLD analysis project Ga0214919, IMG submission 177994) | Freshwater microbial communities from Lake Lanier, Atlanta, Georgia, United States - LL-1503 | ecosystem: Environmental > Aquatic > Freshwater > Lake | place: USA: Georgia | collected...
TCCGTTTTTTTTTGAAAAGTCGCAAAATGAGCACGATCCGCTCCAAACAAGTACTTCGCCAACGCTAACTTCTATATACCATATGTTTTATGACTGTATTAACCCGTCTAAAAGACGCTTCTGCCCATACCCAAACTTACGAACTCAGTATGTTGACTATAGACGTACTGTGGAGGGTTCAAAAGTATGTAACATGTGGACGAACCGTGCACAACAGATTACTGAGATAAAAAGACTTGTGTCAACTGGGAAGATAGCGAAACAGATTGCCGCGATAAAGGATCCCGCTGTCAGAACAGCCATCGAAAAATATGTAACATTCCAACTACACTCGCATCCAACAGGGAAGCATCCCAATTTAATTATAATGGATATGTACGGTATAGCAAGAATGCTAAGAGAGTTTGATAAAACAATAGATAAACATAATTCACAGTTCAAAGGAACTTCTCAGAATATCATATACTACGTTGGTGCAGACCACGTTGAAAATATGCGACTTTTTTTTAAATACTTTATGGGAATTCCTGAGTCTCGAGTGAATGTTGAGTGGTACCCGAAAAATGTAGACGGTTGTAAAAGTTTTATTAACTTGGATGTTGGAAACAGTGCATTAAACTTTTTTTAACACAACTGTACGATACAATAAATGATTGTATCCTGAAGGAACGGGTTATGCGTGATAATACGCAAGGAACGGGTTATCCTTTCTGGTCGACGGTTTCTTTTGATCGACCCTCTTTTGGGAGGCATTTTTTTATTGATTAATTGTATCAATATATGAACAAATGAAACTTCATCTCAAGAACTTTCGCATCTACGAGGACAGGGCGTTCGATCTCGGATCGAGCGGCATCACCCTCATCGCTGGGAAATCTGGGCAGGGGAAATCCACCATCCTCCTCGCAATCACCTTCGCGCTCTACGGAACAGGAACAAAGTTGCAGACCAACGGCAAGAAGTCGTGTTCCGTCCTATTGGAAATGGACGGGATCAAGATCTTCCGCAGCAAGTGCCCCAATAAAGTGCTTGTCAACGACATATACGAAAACGAAACGGGCGAGAGCATCATCCGCGAGAAGTTCGGCAACAACCTTGTCAGCTACATTCCCCAGAATATGAGCGAGAGTTTCGTCCACATGACGCCGATGGCGCGCCTCTCCTTCCTCGAAAAATTCGCCTTTGGCGACATCGACATAATTTCCATCAAATCAAAGATCAAGGATCTCATCCGCACATTCACCGACGCGCACAACAAAAGTCTCGGGGGACTCGAACTCCTCACCAATCTGCTCGCCGAGTCGCCGAAACCCGCCAAAATCGAATTCCCGCTTTCCGGCGAAAAAGCGTCGAAGGAACTCATCGCCGACCACCGAGACCGTCTCGCGACTATCCGTCAACAACAGGAAGACTGCCAATCCTCGCTTGAAAAAATGAAAATAGTCCTCAATTCTCGTATATATGCCGATATGCGCATAGACACTTTATCGCGCCACATCGAGGAGTATACCCTCCGTCTCAACAAATCAGTCGCAGATCATGCAAAAATCACGGAAACACCCGAATCTCTCGAACTCGTTGTCAACAAACTCGATGCCATCCTTTTTTACAAACAATATATTATTATAAAAAATAAATATGATTCGGATATGGAAAAGATTTCAAAAATTAAATCGGAGGAGATGTCGGACATGAAACGCTCGATCGCAGATCTCCTCGCCCAGCGATCCGCGATTCATATATCCTCCCCCCCGGTCGACCTACTTGCTTCCTTGGAAAAGAAACTATTATTAAGTAAACGCCGCAAGGACTATATCGCGTACACGACCGATCTCGCAAAACTCGATGCGATGAAATCTCTCGAACGCGAGACGATGAAGTCACAGCTCGCCATCCTCGAAAAGAAACTATGTCCCGACGATCTTGCCGGATCTATAGAAAATACCGCCGAACTCATCGCCATCATGTCCGAAAAACAGAGTATTGAGCGCAAACTCGCTAACTTAAAGGTCATCCCAAATCCCGCTGTCAAACTTGCGAAACTAAAAACCGAGATTGCCAATGCCAATGCCCTTGTCGAAAAACAGCGCGCACAACGATTTGTCTACAAGTGCCCCCACTGTGCAAAAAGCGCCCGGTTGGTCGACAACGTCCTTGTTGTATCAGAATGTCAGAGCGAACAAGTCGAGACCATAACGCCCGAATTTATTTCGGGATTGGTGGCGCAACAAGAAAGACTCCTGGAATCATACAACAGGTATATTAGTAATATGGAAGATCTCACCGAGCAACTCAATACACAAAATGTGCGACTAGAGGAGTTTGATTCTGACTGTGCGACTCTTGACGAGTTGCGCGAAATGCTCGAACAACTAAAGACCGAACAAGTTGAGCAAAGTGTCACAGAGCGAGAAATCGCGAAACTTAAACACTGTACACGCACAAGCACATACTCAGACGCCGTTTCTATCTTCGAAAAAGGCGTCAATAAACTTAAGGTCGAACTCGGGGTTTTTACGGATATTGAAGAGAATGAAAGCGAGGACGAGGATACCCTCAGATTTTCGATTGATTCTGTGAAGCGCGACATATATACTATTAATGAAAATAATGAGCGATATGCGTCTCTTACACAAAAAATTGAAGCGATACAACATAATATAACGAACACTATTTTTTCGGCGAGTGTCAAGATCCTCGAGAGCGAACTCAAACACATCGACACCGTTCCCGCCGAGATTGATGCCGACGAGGAGGAAACCCGGACCTCTATCCACACGATCCGGACATTGCTTGAGAAGAAACAAGTGTACGGGGACGACATCGCCATGTCCATAAAAGAAATCGACGCAACAACACAAATGATACGCGACATCAACAACGAGTTACACGGCGACACATCCTCGCTACAGTCAGATATAACCGCCGTCGAGAAAACTATTGAAGAGTGTATAACTAATTATAAAAAACAAGAAATACTTGTTTCTCGTCTGGATGAATGGGCGAGATATGCCGTCGAGTTCAAGAAGTGGAAAAGTCTCAAAGAGCGCTTCGAGAAGGAAAAGACCGACGAGAGTATGTTGAGAAAAAAGACCGAGGCGCTCCTCCTGCTCAAGGACAAGGTCCTAGAAACCCAGAGCATCAGCATTTCCAATCTCATCGACAATATCAACACCCACGCACAGATATTTCTCGACAAGTTCTTTACCGATAATCCCATCAGCGTTAAAATAGTGGCGTTCAAGGAGGGAAAAAGCGGCGATAAACCGTGTATTAATCTCGAAATAGAGTACCGCGGGATTGACCACGACCTGTCGATGCTCAGCGGCGGGGAAATGAGTCGCGTCACGCTCGCATTTACTCTTGCGCTTTCTGAAATACACAACGCTCCGTTGATAATGCTCGACGAGAGCACCGCATCTCTCGACCAGGAGTGCGTTGGAGATGTGATTGAAGGAATCCACGACACGTTCCGCGAAAAACTGGTGCTCCTGATCGCCCACCAGGTCGTCAAAGGAGTTTTCGACACGACAATAGACTTGTAGAAAAAATTGATTTTTTCATTCACGTAACTCATTCAACTACTAATTTCAATGTCATTCTCTGCGCTCTACGAAGAGATCGCCCGCACGATTTCAAGCACCTATGGTGTTCCTTATGCCGACGTGTTAAAGGCGTGTCAACGCGTCGAAAAATCATCCGTTGGTATCTCTAAAGATACCGAGTCGCCTGAAGTACCAAAAGGTAAAGGACCAAAAGGTAAAGTAGCAAAACCCGAGAAAAAGGTCCACGATGTTTGCCAACATATCTTCAAGCGCGGAAAAAACAAGGATGCTCAGTGTACTCGCGCTGTTCGGGACGGATCGGACCGATGTTCTTCGCACGGCGGGACTTCGCACGGCGGGACTTCGCACGGCGGGACTTCGCACGGCGAAGAAATAAAAAACACATACCCCGTTTTGACAAACCCAGTTTCGGATTCGCATCAAGAATCACATCAAGAATCGGACGAAGAGGTTGTTGTTGATAAGAAAAAGTCCAAGAAGAAGATTCCGAACAAAAAACCCTAAAATAAAATAAAGTAATTACTTTATTTTAAAAAAAAATAATAATAAATGCTTATTAGTTCGATAATTACTCACAACGCCGTTGAGAACTTTAACACCGAAAGATACGGTCCGAACAGCGACGGGTCTTACGCAATTCTTATTGCGTCAATTGTCATGCTTGTCATTGAACTGTCGCTGCTATATTTCGCTATCCGCATAGCGCTAGCGTCGGGAAAAACAAACACCACTAAGTTTATCCACGTTGTCCTCGCGATCTTCTTAACTCTTCCTTACCTCCTACTGAATATGATCTTTAACAAGGATGCGTCCGCAGCACTTAGCGGTTCAACTTCGCCATTAACTGCGTCTTTGCGATTCGGTTTTATTTAAATAATAATATAATAAATGCTTACAAAAGAAAACTTGTGGGTTGCCGGAGGTGAAGCAACAAGCACCCATCAGATTTTAACAAGTGGTGATGGTATAACTTGGACCGGCAGTACTAGCGGAGATTTTGTGTTTGATGGAGGACAGTGTCTTGCAGTGGCATACAACAATCTTCCTGGGTCAGATGGTTTATGGGTTGCTGGCGGAGGTTACACCACAAATAATAATAATATTGCCTATAGTAGCGACGCAGTAAGTTGGACAGGGAGTTCGGTATTTTACAATGATGTATGTAACGCTTTAGCACATAATGGTTTAATAAATGGTGGTTTATGGGTTGCCGGAGGATCTGGGAACAATAATCTTAAACTTGCGTATAGTAGTAACGGGATAAGTTGGTTCGGCAGCACTAGCGGAGACAAAAAACTATCTGGAATTTGTAAAACAGTTGCTTCCAACAGACTAGGAGGAGGTAATGGGTTATGGGTTGCGGGAGGAAATGGACCGCCCCATACACTTATTACTAGTGGTGATGGAATAAATTGGACTGGCAGTACTAGCGGAGATCTTGCGTTCGCCGGCGGAGCGTGTAGGGCAGTTGCATATAACGGACTACAGGGAGGTGATGGGTTGTGGATTGCTGCTGGAGGAGGTTTCTTGAGTGAGTCCTACACATCTCATTATATTGTATATAGTAGGGATGGATTAAGTTGGACCGGAAGCGCCAGCGGAGATCTTGTATTTACAGGGACTGATTCAACGTGTTTGGCAGTAGCACATAATGGAATACAGGGAAGTAATGGGTTGTGGGTTGCCGCAGGAGACCTTTTTGCTCCAAATAAAATTGCTTATAGCAGCGATGGTATAATTTGGTTTGGCAGCACTAGTGGAAACTCTGTAATAGGAGAATTTGGAGCGTGTAGGTCAGTAGCATATAGCGGACAACAGGGCTTGTGGATTGCTGGAGGCGGAAATGGAAGTACTAATCAAATTTCTTACAGCAGAGATGGGATTACGTGGACTGGCAGCACGAGTGGAAACTTAGGGTTTCTTGGCGGATTCTGTGACACCGTAGCATTTGGAAAAACAAATGTTATTACACCAGATCTAACCACAACCCCCTCTTCCTATATATATCAAGTCGCCAACTCGTCATTCAATAACTTTTCCACAAATTTTAGAGGAATGGCAAATATAGGTGAATATTAGCAAATTTATATTTATAAATTTGCTACCATTGTGTGAGAACCGCCAACATAATACAATTAACGATGATACTGACACCGGCAATCGTTCTTGATCGTACTAGTTGACACGCACTCAATTTCTTTGATGCGGCAGTTTTCGTTTTTATCTCTTCAATCTCAAGGCGCAAGTTGGCATTATCTAAACAGAACTGGTATTTCTGTGTATCTAGTTTGTCGATCTCTGATCTCTGCTTTTCGTTTCTGATGCTCAACTGTGTAATCCTCTGAAGATCGTTCTCTCGCTGAGCCAGAATGACATTGAATGTGTTCTGCGTCCCTTTAAAATTATCGATAATAAAATTGACTGGTGGTGTGTCGGATTCACAGTCACTCGTATTGTCGCACTCTTCATCTCGCATCTTTTCCTCTATGTTGCTCTTAGTTTGGCGGAGATAGTCAGTCATTTTATTATTATAAATATTAAAACAATCATTTTTATTTAAGAGTATTCAAAGGGTATAATATCAAAACTTTTAAGTTCCGCTGTACATACCCATACCATCCCGGTCTTTCCAACGACCGGGCAATTCTGTGAGGTTATTCCAAGACATGTGTACCCCTCGTCCAGAAGAACGGGAGTATAAACCTTTGTTCTGTCCTTGTTATATATAACAGTACTCTGCCCTACTTTTTCTACTATTATATCGGAGTAGTTGTCTGCCACCCCTTTGAAAGTTTCTGGAGTAATTGTAATAGACAATTGGTCGATGACGCTTGAGAATATGGCACTTACATAGTTATCTGGCGGAGTTCTGTTTATCATATTAAGTCCAACTTCTAATAGTTCGTTTACGGTGGTAGTTGGGATTTTTGTCAAGATAGTAAACTTGAGCTCGTAAAAACCGTATTTATATGTTGATATGTCTGTTACTAACACTTTGTTTTTATTTTTGGTCATATTTATGCCCATATTCACATACTTGAGCGCATTTACATAATCTTCCATATACAAATAGGCATGAGATATTAATATCAGCGGATCGGCGCGCGTAGGATCATACTCGTATGCTATAAGGCCGTACTCGATTGTTTTTTCCGTGTTTTGCAGAATCGAATACAATAGGCAAACATTATAGTACGAGCACCACATCTCTTCATCCCATCCGCCAAGCGTTATTCTTTCCAGATACAATTCTATTGATCTTTCGTAATTTCCCATACACTTTTGATTTTGCGCCAAATAAAAAATAATGCGACTCCGATCAAGTGCGTTATTTAACTCTGTGAGGGCCGCGAGGTCATTCTGCAGCAGTTTCTCGTCTCGCTCCAGTTTGCCTAGTTTACATCCTCCGTCCGACACATCGTTGATCCACATTTTTTTATCCGATATAACTACGGCAATAGATATTTTATCGTTACATATCCAGTACTCATGGGTGGATCCCACACACTTCCAGTTAAGACTCATTCTGATAAGTCGTGTATTATGGTATTCTAGCCCAGCCTGCCGCTGTATGATCTTGTACGCGTCATAGTTAGTAATGGTTCCAATGTCAAAATTTCCTATTTTAAAGACCATGTCGGCATCGATCAACAACGCATACGACACTTCTGGATTCCAACCACAGTCAGTCACAATAAATTCCTTGGCGAGAACGAAACTCTCGCTCCTCGAAATACCAAATGTTTGAAATTTCGTATGGCAGAGTTTGGTTGGTTTGTTATAGTCTTTTAGCGACTCCATCACTACATTACATGTATCGTCTTCAGACCCGGTGTCGAGAATAAAAAACGCATCGACGAAACTTGCCGCGCTGTCTAGACACCTCTTTATTATACGCGCCTCGTTCTTCACCATTAGAATTAAAACTACTGGCATTTTATATAAACTAACGCCTTTAAATTTATCACGGTACAATCCAAAAAAATAAAATTTATAAATGATAAATGGAAGTAAATCAGAAAACAACAATAATGATAATCGGCTCTGTATTTTTGGTTGCTGTTGTCGCGATTTTGGTCGTAAAATCGAAGGAACACTTTACAAACACAGATCAGGGCGGCCCGTTCATCCTTGAAGGTCTTCCGCTGCACTATGGCGCCGTATCATCCAACCCAGACTCGGTTCCCACAAAAACGTCCGCAGAATACGAGCAGTTGTCTGCCATCCCCAAAAATCAACTGCCTTACAATACAGTTCTTCCGGGAATGATGCATCTGCCGCCTCTTCGAGACATTTACAACAAACCTGTTCGAAATTACAAAGTCGATTTTGTATCCGGAGTTCCCGAGTGGATGTATACATCTCCCAGAGTCCCTCTCACCGATTTCCAGTCCGAAACTACTCGTGACTACCAAGTATACCAATAAAATTCTTATAAGTTTATTTTGATATTATACAGACTATGAACTAAAAAATGAATAAGATCCCGGTTTTCATTGAGGATCTGGCGGGAGTGATGGTCTCAAAGCGGTCTGGACAGATCTCAAATCCCGACAAAAGCAACCACATGTGTGCCATACTAAATAGCACCGGAAATCCCCTTATATTCGCGTCTAATTTCTACAACATTCCTCGCGGGAGTGTTAAAACCACTTCGCATGCCGAGGCAACCGCCCTATGGAAACTCGCAATTAAGATGGGGCGCGTCCGGCGCAAGATCACCGTTGACATTCTTGTCATCCGCACCAATATGGGGATGTCGATGCCGTGCAGCAAGTGTATGCAGTGTATTACAGATTCAAGTCAGCGGTTCCACATCCGCAACATATATTACACGAATAACGGAAAGATCGAATGCGTCAAGTTTTCAAAGTGTTCTATTTAGGATACTTTCTTTCAACGAGTTGCGAAACCTTCCTGAATATTTCGGGATGTCCTCCCTTGTCGGGATGGTTTCGCACTGCCCATTTGTGGAAGTCTTTGCGACACTTGATCCCAAGTCTTGTCTCCAGGACACTGGATCTTTGAGCGTCGAAACCCCGTCCAATTATAATCAGTCGGTCGTTTATGTTCATGATGTTGCGGCAACAATTCATACAGAATTTTATATGTATGTTCCTCGGCACTATTGCTCCACACAAGAGGCATTCTGAATAGTTTAAGAACATATTCAGCAGTGATTCCATTCTTTATTTAAGCTAAAAATGATTAAATAGGATATTTTTATTTGTAAATGACTACACGGCGGTCCATGTACTACATGCGCGTCGACGACTCGACAACCATCGAAGAGTACGGCAATATACTAGAAAGCAATTCGTTCAATCGATGCTCGGCAATTGAACGAATTATCATCGGCGACCGGCGCGACGTCTTTCTCAAACACCTTGACCTTATTCTAGAATTACTAGATCCGATGGCGGTATTTAAGGTTGTTATCAAAAATCCGTGGATGTTTATCCGCCTTAAACCCCACCTAAACTATACGTCAGAACAACTCTGGTTGATCCTGTATTATATGCGCACCACATACCTTTCGGACAATTTGCCGATGCGCACGCTCTACGACATGCAAGACTGCTTCTGCCTCTTGCGCTCTGTGTGCGGACCAGGTGTTGGAAAAATGAAACGCTTCCTCAAGACGATGGTAATGCTTCGCGCCCGCCGGTTTCGGCTGGCGAAGAAAGTAATCTACTACTATGTTATTCGCAATGTCGTGTGCAACCCCGACCATCCCGTCGGCAAAAAACTTATTCTCAATGAGTATCATAATATTATCCGGAACGATTAGAGTCCACTTGTTATAACTTGTTATAACAAAATGATGTTTAAATATTTAACTTTAATATAAATGTCAACCATATTAAAATCACATCTTACAGCATATATTACAGGCGGCGCAGTATACACGGTGGCAATGTCTTATTTTGACGCAAAGAAAGCGATTATGCGGTTTAGGGAAGGAAATATAGACAACTTTGATTTGCGTTACTATGAAATACACACCGATAGCGACGCAGGATGGCATGGGATTGAGCGCGGAGTCCCGGCGAACCTAATGTCTGCCTTTGTATGGCCCATAATGGTTCCTCTTGTGACGCTTCCTTATCTTGCGGTTAAGATGAACCCGAAACCTACTGATGATAAACTCTAATAAATCAATGATTTATTAATAACCGTACTTTATAAGCTCGCTCTCTATATGCCCCTCGATGTTCTTGGTGTTATAGGGAACTTCTATAAGTACAATTCCCATTTCCTTACACTTGTATTTTTTCATCTCGTCGCGGTATTTCTGGTTGAGGAACGCCTCCCTGTTCTTATGAAAATAGGGGATGAATTTGTAGTGCTGCGCCCCGTTGTACTCAACGGCGAGGCGAAGTTCGGGATTATAGCAATCGAGTTCTAGATTGATGTCCCTATTGCCCGACGACGTGACCTGATTGCGCAAAAACTCGGGTCTGACGTTTCTAAACGGTTTTCCGAACCGGCGTTCAAGGTACTTTCGACATACTGCCTCCCCTGTACTTTCTTTTGTATTTTTATCAAGTCTAATCTGAGTCCGGTTTACAAATAGTTTGTCCTCCCACAGCTCTTTGTCATATTTACCGACTTTTCCGATCCGCATCAGAATACAGATACAGATTAATACTACGGATACCCAGAACAGTAGCTCGAACCCTCTCCTGTTCCAAAATTCGCGTATGTCATCTATAATCTTAACCATTTATTAGAATCATTTTTTTGGTTTATTGGCATGGTATATAATAAATGAATAGCATAACTTCGGATATCATCTCAAAGTTGAAGTTCATATCGCGCATAAAAGCGGGACAGAAAATAGATACGAGGGCTATGCGCATCCAGGAAAACACCTATTTTAACGCATTTATCCGCACGCTATTTCCCGACAACAGGCACAACGCCTTGGGGTTATTCAAGGAAATAATTACCAAGGCGTTCCAATCGATCGCCCACTGTGACGATAATATTTTGGTGTGCAATATCATTGACGACATCCGGAACTGTATCTCGGGTCTCGAAAATTTCAAAACAACATATCTCGACGACGTCATGTTCACGTGCGAGATCGACACTCTGGTTGACGACATTGAACTCAAGTTGGGGCAACAAGATACGGGGCAACTCGATACTAATTAAAACTGATATAATACTATATAGTATTATATAAATGTCGAGCAACAAAGAGTTGATTCAGTTGTGTAGAGACCGGAAACTTAGAGGTTACTCTGGGAAAAAAAGAGAAGATCTTCTGAAAATGCTGTCTCAGTCCGAGCCCAAGTCCGTTGTTGTTTTCGTGGAGAATCATAAAAACAATTATATAAAATTTATAGATTTGTTTTGTGGTATCGGCGGATTCCATCAGGCGATGAGACAACTGGATGGAGAGTGTGTATTTGCGTGCGACATTGACGCGAAGTGCAGAGACATATACGAAAAAAATTACGGACTCCGCCCCCACGGAGATATCACAAAGGTTGCTGTTAATGACATACCGGATTTCGATGTGTTATGCGCCGGATTCCCATGCCAGAGTTTTAGCAATTCCGGAAAGAAAAAGGGATTTTCCGATACACGCGGCACCCTCTTCGAATATATTTTGACTATTGCTGGTGCCAAGCGCCCAAGGTTTATGTTCCTCGAAAACGTAAAACATATCAAGAAAATCGACAACGGCGATGTCTTCAAACACATTATATCGCGCATCATTGAGTCCGGATACACAGTCACCGATTTTGAACTCAGTCCACACCAACTAGGTGTTCCGCAACAGCGCGAGCGCGTTATATTTGTTTGTATTCGCAACGACATACACGACCCGTCTAAACACATTGTCATAACCCCTCCGAAAACTAAAATAGTACTGGAAAATTTCATTGACCAGGCAGTAGACGAAAGGTACAACATATCTCCCGAGATAGAAAACGTTCTGAAAGTGTGGGACGAAATGGTCGGCGCATTTGATGTTGGAGAGTCATTGAGTCCTGTTATTATGTGTAACGAGTTCCACAAAATATATTCAGAAAGCGAGTACAACAAACTCCCCAAATGGAAACAAGAATATATTACACGCAACAGACCGATATATGAAAAATATAAACATCTGTGGGATACGTGGTACGACACACATCAGACTGTCCTACAAAAAAAGGAAACATTCGGGAAACTCGAATGGCAAGCGGGAAAGAAAAAGGAGAACGATAGTATCTTTAACTACTTCATTCAACTAAGGCAATCTGGAATACGAGTTAAGAAAGCGCAGTATTTTCCCACCCTCGTTGCGATTGTCCAGACACCAATCTATGCAAAGGAGAGGAGATATATCACGCCAAGAGAGTGCGCCAGACTCCAGTCCTTTCCCGATGATTTTATTCTCCACGAAAACGACCACACTGCATACAAGCAGTTTGGCAACGCCGTCAACGTAAAGGTAGTACACTACATCATAAGCGAAACATTAAAGGTTTATTTGTTGTGATAAAATTAATTTTATCACTCAAGATGTGTATGGAACTGGGGAGAATAAAAGACGTTACCCTTCCACCTAATCTCAACTCTGAACACGGTAAGGTTGATTTGCAGTCTGTAGAACATTTTTGCGGCGCATCGCCTTTCTCCGTTTTTTTTATAATAATACGGTTCGTGCTCCTCAAAACTGGCATCGCACACGCTTATATCTGACATATTAATAAGAGACTTGCCGTCAAACTCGTATAGAGTATACGGGAGGGTTGACCGATACAGTAAACTATAGAGTTTGGCGATGATTTTACTTTTGTTTTCACAAATTGCCTTACGCACTTGTGCAAAGTACGTGTTGTTTGGGTCGCGAAACAAGTCATTCATATTCTCCCTCTTGTGTTTTTCATATTTTGGGTGACCATTGCTTTCTAAATACTTTTTTCTAACACTACACAGTGTGCCTGTTTCATCAGTGAGTTTCTCAACACTCAAGTTAGTTTTCGTACATTTAGTATCCTGCTTGGCAGAGAATCCACTATACTTACCATCTTCTGTGCAACCGTATACATCTGCTTTCCTCTCACTCAGTTCGATTCCCCTGTTAAGTTCTTTTATTTCGGGAATCTGAGATTTCCCACACAACAATACTCGGGCGAATTTATCAGGTGGTAGTAGTTCTAATAATCTCTCTATATATTGTGCTGCTATGCATCTATTTATTTTTAAAAAAGATTTAATGTAGTTTTCTTTTTTGTTTATTATAACGTTTGGATAGTCGGCAGTGACGAGGTGATCAACGAGTTCTGTAATCTCGTCGATATTTTTCGCTAGATGTATAATACTAGACACACCTGCTAATATTAAAGTAAATATTAATTCATATGCGTTAGAATCACAGTTAACTCTTTTTATTTTTTCCTTTACGTTTCCGGTTACGTTTTCTTTTTGTATACAATGATGGCGGCAATATATGGTTCCCGCTCTTACAAGGTTTTTACATGCCGTGTTTTTTTTCGTAGAACCAGAACAAAGTGTCATTTATATGATTCAATCATATAAATACTCAAAATAATTATAAATAATATAAATGAGCAAATCCTGTAAAAAAGATAGCGACTGCAGTGCCGGAGGAAAGATATGCTCTGGAACAAGTCTTAGATGTATAAGTCCGGACACTCGCACCGGAAAAGCAGAACTAAAAAGGAGAAGTTTGTCTAGAAGTTCTCGCAAACGCTCTTCTAAAACTTCGCGTAGAACTTCTCGTAGAGCTTCTCGTAGAACTTCTCGTAGAGCTTCTCGTAGAACTTCTCGTAGAAAATCTCGTAAACGCTCCTCTAGAAGTTCAACACCTCCGCCTTCTCCGCCTTCGTCGCTGCCTAGATGTCCTCCCGGAAAGATCCGCAATCCAGTGACCAAGAAATGCGTTAACAAAACCGGAAAAATAGGGCAACAGATTATGGCGGGAACATTAAAGCAAAAAGAGACTAGAGGAATTATAAAATCATTTGCGTTATGTAACGGTGTAAAATGCCCCCCGACTAAGGTGTGCAACCCCCTTACTGGACGGTGTATCCTTCGTAAATCGCCGCTGGGGCAGTATGTATTACGCGAGATGGCATCGCTCCCAGATTTCAAAAAACCAAGACCAACTACAAATTGTATAGAGAGAAGTCTGGTCACACTCAGTCCTCATCAGGTTAAGACCGTAAAAGCATTCGCAAAAACCGATTCAATGGTCGCCGTCCACGAACCCGGAATGGGTAAGACGCTGACGGCAATCGCCGTTGCTGAATGCTATCTTGACCAGTATCCCGCCAGCAATGTCGTCGTCATAACAATGGTTTCGCTTCTGGAAAACTTCACCAAAGAGTTTGTGAAGTACGGGGGTGTAGATACCAGCAGATATATATTTATCTCATACGAAAGTTTTCTATCCGAACACAAAAAACTAAAAGACAAGGCATGTAACATGTTCAAAAATGCGCTTGTAGTTATCGACGAAGTCCACGAACTTCGTAATTTTGAAAGCAGTTCATATGAATCAGTTATGGACTGTATAAAATACGCTCGCAAGGTCCTTCTTCTTACGGCAACTCCGTACGTCAACACCGTGTGCGACTTTATTTCAATCATAAATCTCATGAACAAGTCATACGTTGTCGGTCCTAATAAGAAGACGGCAGGAACT
>Ga0214919_10007880_pt1 | contig 14237 bp, 14 predicted proteins | sample LL1503_MetaG_FD_177994 | JGI IMG/M metagenome (GOLD analysis project Ga0214919, IMG submission 177994) | Freshwater microbial communities from Lake Lanier, Atlanta, Georgia, United States - LL-1503 | ecosystem: Environmental > Aquatic > Freshwater > Lake | place: USA: Georgia | collected...
ACAAGAAACCCGATTACAAAAATCGGAATGATGCTGACATGTTTTTTGTCTGCTTTGGCCACGAGGCCGCTCGATGGGCGGCGCACCCAAATGCTGACGCTGGCTACAAGTGGCGCGAGTAATACGACCCGAGAAAGTTTGACAACCGTTGCTGCATGAACTGCAGTTTCTCCGCCAGTAGATGAGGTGGCAATCACTTGGGCTACGTCGTGCACGCTTGCTCCGACCCATGATCCAAACAATTGTGGATCTGAAAGACCAAGCACGTTGCGCAGGAGCGGTAACAAAACTATTGCCAGACTTCCACATAGGGTTACGAGTGCAATTGCGTATGTGACCTCTTCTTCGTCGGCCTCAACCACGCCTTCCATCGCTGCGACTGCGGATGCTCCACAGATAGAGAATCCTGTAGCAATGAGAAGTGAAAGCGATTTTGAAACTCCCAGCCGAGGCCCAAGCCATAAGGTGCCGAGGAATGTGAGTGCAACAACTCCAACTACGACGATCAGCTCGCGACCACCGAGATCTACGACTTGCTTGAGGGCGAGTTGTGTACCAAGGAGCACGATGCCGAACCGCAAAACTTTCTTTGCTGCAAACTTCTGGCCGGGTACAAAACTTTTGGGGGTCGAAAAAACATTTCCAATAAGCACACCCAACACAAGCGATGCCACAAGTGGGGAAATGGTTTCAAAATTCCAATGGATAACAAAACCGACAAATGTCACTACACCGACAAATACAAGTCCTGGGCCATAAGTTCTGGCAGGAGCAACTAGCCGGGGCACTGTCCCATTGTAGAATGTAGGCGTGGCACAAGCCCCTGGTTCGCAAAAATCACCCCTCAATGGGCGAGGTGAGTGGCGCACGATTGCTGTAATCGTGGCGGTCTATGGGCTCACGATTCTCACAGTGATGCGTCGCGAAGTATTGACGCCTTGGTTGACCATTCCATTCTTGAGTGTGCTTGGCGCCTGGCACCTGAGTATGCAGCACGAAACAATCCATGGTCATCCATTTCGACATCAGTGGATCAATGATGTCATTGGGTCGATTCCTGTCACGCTGTGGATTCCCTATTTCAGTTTTAAAAAAGACCATGTCGAGCACCATCAGTCCGATCTCACGCACCCTGGTCTCGACAATGAGAGCTATTACGTGTCGCCACAGGCATGGAAGAGTGCTGGAAGATTGCGCAAGGCTGCGTACTGGGCTAACCGCACGATTTTGTTCCGGATGTTCGTATGGACAATTGTCAGCACCGTGACATATCTGTGGTCCAAGATTCGCCTCATGATTCGAGGGGATAAGCAGGCTTGGTTTGCGATGGCAAGCCATGCAATAGGTCTTGTTGTGGTTGTATATCTCGTTCAATCAGTTGCGGGAATGCCGATCTGGCAGTTTGCACTTGGCACTACTTATGGAGGGCGAATCCTCAATGCAATCCGTCCATTCCCTGAGCACAAGTATCAAGCCGGAGTAGAGACCCGCACCGCGATGGTCATGGCAGGACCATTTATGAGCCTGCTGATGTTGAATAACAACTTGCATGTGGCGCATCACGAACAGCCGGGAGTGGCGTGGTACGAAGTGCCAAAGATGTCTGAGCGTGTGAACGCTGTAGAGCGAGCTCGCGAGGCAGGGTTGCTGTACGAAGGTGGCTATGCCGAAGTGTTTCGTAGGTTTTCGTTTAAGCCGATGGGGACACCGCTACGCGAAGGCGTGTAGGGCTCAAGTTCTAGCGAGTTGCAACAATAGGGAATCGCGGATCATTCAATTGATCGCCAAATGACAAGCCATTGCTTTCAAGCGGTGGCGAGGTGCGCCAAGGTCGGGACGCAAATACGGCGTCGTCACCGACGTAGCGAAAGCTGACCGCACGCCTGAGGTTGACTTCAGTGCCCAATGTGCCCGGCGCCGAGTGCAGAGTGCGGTAGTGGAATGCCACAGCATCGCCCAAATTGACGGGGCAAGTGATCGATTGCATTTCGTCTAGTTCGCTTTGGTCGGGCATGGTCACAAAGTCTCTTGCCTCATCCACGTATGCGGACTGGTCTGCAAATCGGCGGGGAATAAATCGCTTATTCCACAGCTGGCTACCGACAATAAATCGCAATGCAACTGATTCGGGGATTGGGTCGAGCGGTATCCAGATGCTGACGTTGTCCATGCCATCGATTCCGTAGTACGGGTCGTCGTGGTGCCAGGGGGTGACTTCACGTGTCTGGGCTTCTTTGACGAGCACATGCTCATGAAACATGCGCGCAGACTTGGTGGCCATAAGGTCGAGTGCGGCTTGCGGAACCGACCCTGTGTTGCCAATTTGTTCAAACTCCGGAATGCGCTGCCAGTTGACGTAGTCATCAAAAAAGCGACCACTAGTACCTGCAGGTGTGTATTCATTGGCCCATGGGCCAGGAGACTTCATGTTGGTCAGGACCCCTTGTCGCAGCAATTCGAGGGCTTCTAGCGGGATGAGATTGCGCAATATCACCACACCATCTCGCTTGTACGTCGCAACGAGGTTTGGGTCGAGTGCCATACACGTCACGCTAGTTGCTGGTTCTTGTGCTGCAAATTAACGATACAAATAGAAAAGCCGCCGGCTTGCGCCGACGGCTTTTCGAATACTCAGAGTTTTGAACGCTATTAAGCGCGGAAACCCTTACCAATCATTGATACAACGGCATCCTTTACAGGAACCATTCCGTAGACGATTGCGCCGTTAGCGACGTAGATCATCCATTTGTCTGTCATTTTGATACCCCAGCCACCAACAACATCAAGGTCGATGACAGCCATCATTGCGATGCTGACGATCAAACCCCAGTTGGAGCCGATGATTGGAATTTTCTTGATAATTGCACTCACCTGAATGGTTCCGAGGACCGAATCAACAACGGTTGTTACGGCGCCGAGCAGTATTGCTAGGAGAACGAGTTCTCCAAAGCTTGTCCAGAATCCAGCTGTCATGTTATGTATTTCCCCCGTTCTGTAGACGGGATGTCTACATATTCAACGGTAAGAAGCATGTTTGGCTTAGTGGTGGATACCCACTTTGAGCCATATGTGGTATGGGTTTTACAAGATTACAATCGTATTACAGCCCAAATTTGGTACTACTCACCAATTGTCGGTGCGCCGTGATTCTTTTTTTTGGCTCTCTCGACGTTTGCTTTCAAGACGTCTTTCAACAGCTCCACGCGTAGGGCGTGATTTTCTGCGTGGCGGGGCCGGAGGCATCGCTGCGGTGTCGAGCATTTCGCGCAATTGAGTCAGACAGAGTTGTCTATTGCGCCACTGGCTGCGACTTTTTTGGCTGGTGATACGGATCTCGGCGGGAAGGAGCGATCGCACCCGTTCGACTGCCAAATCGGGGCCAGTTACTTCAGATGTCGAAATTGTCAAGGTTGACTTTGAGGAGGTTTTATTGATGTGCTGACCGCCAGCGCCAGTAGACCGAGCAAATGTCCAGTTGAGAGCGGCAAAGGGAACTATGAGCCCACGCGAAGTAACGAGATCTTCATCGGCAGGCATAGATATATTATGACGCATCTCAAGCCCTTGATCGTCGCTGCGTTGAACGTCGCAATTACATTAATCAACCGCAGGGCATTACTACTGAGAGCGGGTGACGGGGATCGAACCCGCATAACGAGTTTGGAAAACTCGGACTCTAGCCATTGAGCTACACCCGCGAAGGAACTTTCAGTTTATCGGCTCAGCCTGCTGAAGAAAAGCGGTCGGCAAAAGACGTTTTGCCGTCGATACGTGTGACGCCGTAGGCGGCAATTAAACAACACGTGCCAGAAATAATGAACGACGACTTATAACTGCCGGTGACATCGCGCAAATAGCCTGCCCCAAAAGCTGCAACTGCTGCGCCAACTTGATGGCCTGCAAATACCCAGCCATACACGAGTGGGCCACGTTGAGGGCCAAAGCGTTGTGCGCACAGCGCCACAGTTGGTGGAACCGTGGCAACCCAATCGAGACCGTAAAACATCATGAAACCAAGCAGGCCCCAACCTTTCATGTTGAGCATTGGGTCGAGCACCAGCAGGCTCAGGCCACGAAGTAGGTAATAGACAAGCAGGAGTTTCGTTGGGTCGGTGCGATCAGTGAGCCAACCGGAAAATACGGTGCCAATGACGTCGAAGCCACCGATGAGTGCGAGGTAACCTGCGGCAACTGATGCGGTGAGTAAGTGATCGTGTGAAGCAGAGATGAAGTGGGTTTGAATGAGACCGTTCGTGGAAAAACCGCAGACAAAAAATGATCCCCACAACAACCAAAACGTGCCATCAGATTTTGCATCACGAAACGCATTGAATGCCGATCGGATCGGATTTTTGAGCGGCGTTGGCGCAACGAAGCTATCGGTAGCGCCGTAAGGCAGCAACCCAACGTCGGCAGGTGAGTTGCGAAGAAATAAGAACACCACTGGTATCACCGAAAGAGCACACAGCGCAATAACAATGCCGACCCATCTCCAACCCGAATGTTCGGCGATACGACTTAACAGTGGCAGAAATACGAGTTGACCACTTGCCGATGCTGCAGTGAGTGCGCCGGTGACAAGACCGCGGCGCTTGACAAACCACCTGGATGCGACTGTGGATGCAAAAACGGTGGCCATGCAACCAGATCCCACGCCAACCACGCCACCCCACAAGATGTACAGATGCCAAGGATGAGTCAGCTGTGTGGTTAAGAGTGCACCAGTAGAAATGATGGCAAGAGCGATCATGGTGATTTTGCGTAGGCCGTAGCGCAATTGCAGGGCGGCAGCGAAGGGGCCGATAAAACCAAAGAGCAATACGTTGATACTCACAGCAGTTGCCACGGTGGCTCGGCTCCAGCCAAATTCTTTACCGAGTGGGTCGATCAAGATGCCAGGGGTAGAGCGGAATCCAGCAGCACCAAGCAACGTGATAAATGCAACAACAAATATGACCCATGCGTAATGAGCATGGCGAATTCGTTGCAACATGATTCTCAACTGTAGTTGAGGGGACTGTTCAGGTCGCCAGAGTTTTGGGCAACAGATTAGGGTGAAGTGAATGCCGATAGAACATGTAGACGTTGTTGTAGTTGGTGCAGGACTCACTGGAGTGAGCGCTGCATATCACTTGCAGACCATGAGCCCAGATCGAAGTTACGTGATCTTGGAGGGCCGTGACTCTCTGGGTGGAACATGGGATTTGTTTCGCTACCCAGGAGTGCGCTCTGACAGCGATATGCACACGCTTGGCTACAGCTTTAAACCATGGACCGCAGCCAAGTCAATAGCCGATGGACCATCAATTTTGCAGTATGTGCGAGACACATCTGTTGAATACGGCATTGACAAACGTATTCGTTTTAAACATTTGGTAACGAAAGCCGAGTGGTTGACCGATGACGCGCGATGGACGGTGACTGCAACTCGCAAAGACACGAACGAGACCGTACAGATGACTTGCAACTATTTGTTTATGTGTTCGGGTTACTACAGCTACAAGGGTGGCTACACACCAGAGTTTGCGGGTATCGATCGCTTTAAGGGACAAATAGTGCATCCGCAAAAGTGGCCAGAAGATTTGGACTACGCGGGTAAGCGCATCATCGTGATCGGTTCGGGTGCTACTGCAATGACGTTGGTGCCCGCAATGGCACAGACCGCCGAGCACATCACGTTGCTGCAACGCTCTCCGACATATGTCGTGTCAAGACCAGACTCTGACCCAGTGGCCAATCGCTTGCGCAAATTTTTGCCAGCAAAATTGGCATACAGCGTCACCCGACTCAAGAACACCACGATGCAGCAGATTGTCTACAAGCGCACGCGCGTGAAGCCACTCGAGATCAAGGCACTGTTATTAGGTGGCGTGCGCGCTGAACTAGGGCCCGACTACGACGTTGACAAACACTTCACACCCAAGTACAACCCATGGGATCAGCGCTTGTGCTTGGTACCAAACGGTGATTTGTTTGCATCGATTAGATCCGGCAAAGCCACGATGGTCACCGACACCATTGCAAATTTCACAGAAACTGGAATTACCCTCACATCGGGTGAAACCCTTGAAGCCGACATCATCGTGACCGCGACTGGCCTCAATTTGGTAACACTTGGCGAGATGGACTTTGTGGTGGACGGCAAGCCAGTTGATTTTGCCAAGACGTGGTCGTATAAGGGCTTCGGATATTCGGGAGTGCCCAACATGGGCTCGGTCTTTGGATATATCAATGCATCATGGACGCTGCGTGCCGACTTGATCTGCACGTATGTGTGTCGCTTGCTCAATCACATGAAAGAGACCGGCAACGAGATTTGCACTCCAGAATTGCGCAAAAGTGACAAGGACATGCCGGAACGCCCGTGGATTGACAGCTTTACGTCTGGGTATATGGAACGATCGATGCACAAGTTTCCACGCCAAAGCGACCGTGAGCCGTGGATCAACCCACAAAACTTTAAGCGTGATAAAAAGATGTTTCGTAAATCACCAATTGAAGATGGCGCAATGCGCTTTACCAAGTCGCGTGTGCGCGTCTAATCGATATCAACATATAGATTTTCTGCGATGACCATTGACAAAATCAAGAGTCTGATTCGCACCATTCCAGACGTGCCGTCGCCCGGCATCATGTTTCGCGACATCACGCCGTTGTTGGCAGACCCAGTTGGCTTTGATCTGGCTGTTGGCGCGCTTGTGTCGCTGTGTGGCGATATGAAGCCACGCAAGGTGATTGGGGTCGAGGCCCGCGGATTTATCTTTGCTGCACCAGTGGCCGTGCGCTTAGGCGCAGGCTTTGTGCCGGTGCGTAAACCCGGCAAGTTGCCCTGGACAGTGGTGAGAGAGTCGTATTCGCTCGAGTACGGCACGGACACGCTCGAGATTCATGCCGATGCGGTGGGAGAGGGTGACTCTGTAGTGATTGTGGATGACGTGCTGGCTACCGGTGGCACTGCGGCTGCAACTATTCGTTTGGTGGAGAGTCTTGGCGCAAAAGTTGTCGGGTTGGTATTTCTCATCGAACTGCCCGCACTCGGTGGGCGCGATCTGGTTGAAGGCTATGAAATCAATTCATTGCTGCAGTTCTAAAACCTAGCCATTCAACCTTAAACGGCTGGAGAAACTAGCAACACGGCGATCGTTATTCGTCGTCAGTATCGGCATCGTTGTCATTGTCGTTGTCGACAACTTCATCGTCTCCTGCCGGCAACTCGGCAATGTTTTGTTGCTTGCGTAACTCATCGATCTTTTTGGTCTCACGATTAAGGCCCTTGAATCGTTTGCCCACGGTCAGGTCATCGAGCTCTTCTTGCATATTGTCAAAACTTTTCTTAACCTTTTCGAGCGACTTGACATAGTTTTCCCACTGCTTACGAAACTTGCCCATCATTTGCATGATTTGTGCAGCAGTTTCTTCGGTATGAAAACTTTCGGTAGCTTGACGGACCACAACGAGAAATGCGTACAAGGTAAGAGGCGAGCACAACACGACTTTGCGCTCGAGCGCCCAGTCGATAAGACTCGGGTCAGCTTCGTGAATAAAGCCTGTAATGCTTTCGTTGGGCACGAATAGCAAGACATAGTCAAGAGAGTGCTGTGTGGTCGACACCGCATAGTCTCGCTTTTGCAATTCGGTGACTCGAGCACGAGCTGCAGTGATGAACTCGCGTTTTGTCACTTCACGCAGAGCGGTATCGGTGGTGGTCATGCACTTGGTGTATGAGTCCATAGGAAACTTGACGTCCATATACAGCACACGATTGGGTGGCATCAGAAACGTGTAGTCGGGGCGCCCTCCTCCTGTAATCGTGTCTTGCTTTTCGTAGTTGATGCCCTCGATGAGCCCTGCAGCATGCAATAAGTCTTCTGCCATGCGCTCGCCCCACTGGCCGCGGGCCTGAGAACTTGACAACACATTGTTGAGATTGGATGTTTGTTGGGCGAGTGCATGAACAGCTTCGTTGACATTGCCGAAGCGCTCGACGTTCATTTCGCGCAGGCGCTTAATCTCGTCGTCCATCTGTTGCATGCGTGCGCCAATGTTGTCTTGGACTGTCTTGAGTGAAGCGTCAATTTGTTCGGCGCGACGACCCAGCTGTTCGCCACTGGCTTGCGCGACGCGGTCGGAGGCCAGGTTGATCGAGTCTTGGCGGTCGCGTTGAGCGCGCTGGTCGAGCGTCTCGAGAGCGTCGGCAAGAGCAGTCCCCACGGCTTGTGCGACTGTTGTCTCGATGTCTCGGCCATCGCCAGTGTCGGTTGACCGACCGAGGTTGGATTGCCGACGAGAAAGAAAAATGGCTGCAGCACCAATAACTAATCCGAGAACCAAAAAGAGAATGTTGTTCATTACTGCAGATTACAGGTGGGGTGCGGCGCGGTTGCGCTGCATGAGCTTCGGGTGCGGCTAGTCGCGGGGGTGGTGACAGGCCACAAATTGGCCAGCAGTTATCTCGCGCAACTGCGGCTCTTCAGACGCACACAGATCGGTTGCGGCTGGGCAACGAGTGCGGAAGCGACAACCCGATGGCGGGTTGGTGGGCGATGGAGGATCTCCGTCGATAATCTGCGCACTTATCGCAACCTCGGGATCTGGAACGGGGATGGCGCTAATGAGTGCGTTGGTGTAGTGATGTCGCGGGGTTTTGTAGAGGTCTGACGGATTGCCAATTTCGCACACTTTGCCCAAGTACATCACCATCACTCGCGTGCTCACGGCTTTAACAACTGCTAAGTCGTGCGAAATGAAGATCATGGTAAGTCCATATTGATCTTTCATATCTTGGAGTAGGTTGAGAATTTGGGCTTGGACACTGACGTCAAGAGCAGAAACTGGTTCGTCACAAATCAGAATTTCAGGGTCTAGAGCGAGAGCACGCGCAATGGAAATTCTTTGACACTGACCACCGGAAAACTCGTAAGCATGACGCTCTCGAACGAGTGAAGGATCGAGACCAACCGAATTGAGCAACTCGTCGATTTTGGTCTCTTGCTCAGAGTCGCTGCCACGCGACCAAATTTCTAATGGCTCTTTTAGAATATTGCTGACTGTGAAACGTGGGTCGAGTGAACTCACAGGATCTTGGAAAATCATTTGCATTTTTGGACGTAATTGACGCAATTCCTCTTTGGAAGACTTCATTAAATCAGATCCCTGGAAGACAACGCTGCCTGCAGTCGGCCTCACTATCTGCATAACAGCTTTGCCGAAAGTCGATTTTCCACAACCAGACTCGCCAACTATGGCGAGAGTCTCACCTTTGATTAAGTCGAGACTGATACCGGAAACTGCTTGGACTTTCTGCTTGCCTGCAGTCCGATATTCGACAAACAGATCCTCAATATGCAGTACAACGTTCTCTCCACCTTGCAAATGAGCTTTGCCTGAACCAGCCATTATTTATTCACTCCTAAAGGGAAAAAGCATCGGTACATGTGTCCGTTTCCTCCGTCTACAAGCTGTGGTCGCTCGACGTGGCATTTATCGGTTGCGTAATTACAGCGGGCTGAAAATCCACAACCATGTTGTGGAAGAGTTGGATCTGGGAGTCGCCCCTCAATTACTGGAAGACGCACGCCACTTTCGTTCGAAATACGAGGAATTGAATTCAGGAGTGCCTCGGTGTAGGGCATTCGCACATTGCTGAATAGTTCTTTTGTCGGGGCCATTTCAACGATCTCCCCGGCATACATCACTGCGATTTTGTCAGTGTGGCCGGCTACAACCCCCAAATCGTGAGTAACGAGAATAAGCGACATGTTGAGTTGCTTGCGAAGTGAACTTATCAATCCGAGGATCTGCGCCTGGACTGTTACATCGAGTGCAGTGGTCGGTTCATCAGCAAAAAGAATTTTTGGGTTACAAGCGATGGCGATGGCGATCATGACTCGTTGACGCATACCTCCAGAAAGCTGCAGGGGGAATTTTCTGAGAACCTTTTCTGGCTCTGCGATCTGAACCATTCTGAGTAGTTCAATGGCACGTTGTTTGGCATCTTTTTTTGACATGCCAAGTCGGACGCGAGGCCCCTCAGCAATTTGGTCACCAATTCTGCGCACAGGATTCAGTGCCGTCATTGGATCCTGAAACACGATGGCCATTTCCGTGCCCCATTTGGATCGCAAATCTGCTCGTGATAGTTGAGTCAGTTCGATGTCGGTCAACTTCACAGAGCCAGTAATTTTGGCGATGCTCGTTGTGAGGATCCCCATTGTTGCACGCGAAAGAACTGTTTTTCCAGATCCTGATTCACCAACAATTCCTAGACTTTCACCTGGTTCCAGATTGAAAGAGACATCCTTTACTGCGTGGAGTTCTCCACGAGCTGTATTGAATCGAACATCAAGTTTGCTTACTCGTAAAAGCTCGCTCACAGTTTTGACTCCCTACTATCTAACCGCTGCCTAAGCGCATCACCTATTTGGTTGCAGGCAATTACTGTAAGTCCCAAAAAGGTAAGCGGCACAAAGAGTGCGGTGGGGGAGTATTCAAGATCGCCCTGCGCGCGAGCGAGCATAGATCCCCAACTGGTTCCATTTCCTACTCCGATGCCAAGTAGTGACAATGATCCTTCGACCACGATCACGATGCCGATGGCGAGAAATGCCACGGCATAAATAGATGGAAGAACATTTGGGATGATGTGCTTTCGAATGATCATGAAATCTTTCATGCCCATAGACTTTGCAGCAATAACAAACTCTGAGTTCGTCCACTGAAGGGTTGTTCCACGGGTGATTCGACCCAAAATTGGAATGATCACAATGGTGAGCGAGATAATAATTACGATAATTCTACGGTTGTCAGATGCTGGAACGTTTGGGTCTGAACTCGTAGCAAGTACGGCGATAAGAACCAAACTGAGAATAAGGTTTGGAATTGAAAGAAAAATATTGAACAACACACTTAACGCGTAGTCCGTTTTTCCACGCATGTAGCCTGCAGCGATTCCAAGAAATCCTCCAATGGCACTGCCCAATCCGACCGAAATGACTGCAATTGCAATTGAGTATCTAGATCCAGCAACGACATTTGCGAATAAGTCGTAGCCGTTCAGATCGGTACCGAGGAGGTGCCCTGGAGAAAACAGACCGGCGCTTTGCACATCAAAGAACTCGGCTGGATCTGGAATAGGCAATAGATCGCCCATTATCGCAAAAAAGAACATCAAACCAATCCAGATAACACTAATTTTTGAGAACAGATTCAGTTTTTTAAACATTTCTGTTCTTCGTTCTCGGATCTACAACCCCAATGAGTACGTCGGATAACACTGTGAAGAGGATAAAGGCGACCGCAATCAAAGCAATGTATGACTGCAACGCTATGTACTGTCTCGCGAAGACTGCGAAGGTTATTTGTTGTCCCATGCCGCCTAGAGCAAATATTTGATCGATAATTACAGTTCCTCCGATCAGTCCACCCATATTGAGCGATGCAGTGGTGATGAGCGCAGTACTTGATGGCCTGAAGACATGTTTGACTAAGACGCGCGAATTTGAAATACCTTTGGAAACAGCCATGGTCACGAAATCTTGGCGCAGTGTAGAAATAATCTCAGTTCGAAGAATGCGGGCATAACTGGCGCATAACGGAATGCTTAGCGACACCACTGGAAGCACTAAGTGTTTGAAGTGCTCACCTATCCCTTCTGAAATCGGAACGTATCCAATCGTTGGAAATATGTGAGCGCGAACTCCGAGGTAGTAGCCAAGTGCTAATGCAAGTGCAAATCCAGGAATCGCTGATCCTGCAAATAGTGCAGTACTGATGATTCGGTCAGTTGTTTTATCTGCACGATAGGCAGTGATCAGCCCAAGGGGAATTGAAATCGTCAATGAAACAATTTGAACGTAAAGCATGATGAGTAAGGAACGAGGAACAGCTTGAGCAATGATGACGGAAGTTGGACGCGTTCCACCCCCGCTCATAAAAAATGGCCCAAAATCTCCCCGAACAAAATCAAAGAGCCAATGCAGGTAACCAGAAATTATATTTCGATCGAGACCAAGGTCCTTGATTTGGGCCAGTCGACCCTCTTCGTCAAATGCGTTCGTATAGAAATCTGCAGGGCTGCCCGGCAGTAAACGGACGATGAGCGACAACAGGAACGTTGCGCCTAGCAATACCAGAACCAGTTTAGTTAAGGCTTGGAGGATTTGGTTTGCCTTATGCAATTTGAAAGACCTGCTTAAACATCACTTAATACTAACGAATGTATATGAATCTGGTAAATCGGAGGATCTGGAAAATTGAAAGGGCCAGTGGCGATGAACGCCACTGGCCCTTGTCGCTTCAATTATATTTTTTACTTTTCGAGGTATACCCCTGAGTAGTTGATTCCGAAGTTCGCAATTGCAATGCCTGTACCACCAGAAGCAAGGGTGAACTTGTCATAGCCCTTTAGCTTCTTGGAAGTAGTAACACCGTATTGCTGTCCTGGAACTGGAATGTTGTACGCATTTTCCTGCAAGTACTTCGTCACTGCTTGCCATGCAGCAGTACGTGTGGCTGGATCTGTTGCGCCTGCTGCTGCCCAAATGAGTGCATCGCGAGCAGTGTCCTTGTGACGGGTGGTATTGAGTGACATACCAACCAGCGTCAAGAGGCCACCAGATTCAGCACCCTTGGTATTGCCGGGCTCGGTGAATACGTTGGAAGGAAGGAACGGAAGAATGAAGTCTGTTCCTTTGTTCTCGTACAAGTTCAGCGTGTTGAACTGGAATGGGTTGAGCTTGCCCTGAGCAACGTCTGCTGCCCCTGGGTAAACCTTTGCCACCAATTCGGCACTGGAGAAAGTCTGGTTGACAGTCACGACCATTCCAGCCTTGGTGAACATAGCTGCAACAAACTTCGCGTTGTCCAAACCACCAGTGTCACCGGTAGCAACTTGCATAGTGAATTCAAGTTTCTTTCCAGTTTCGGCTTCGTATGCCTGCACAGCGGCTTTGGCTTTTGCCAAATCAAACTTGATTGCTCCAGCTTTGTTGTACATGATGTTTTGCTTACCAACAATGCTGTCACGAACTTCGCCGAAACAAACTCCCTTTACGCAGTTGCGAGCCTTGAAGTACGCGTTTTGGTCAAATGCGTAAGCAGTGGCCATACGGGCATTTGCGCTATTGAAAGGCGCAATTGCGACGTTTGGAGCAAACACTGGGTAGTAGTTGTTTCCTGTAAGTGTTGTAACCACGTTCTTGTCCTTCACCAATGAAGCCATCTGCTTCGCGTCAGAGCTTGATGCGAACATTGCAAGATCTGCAGAACCGCTTCGCACCGCGTTGGCACGGGAAGTTGCGTTGGATACGTACTTGAAGGTGATCGAGTCGAGGTAAGGCAACTTGTTGCCGTCGTTGTCGAGACGCCAGTATTCCTTATTCTTCACAACTTTGATTGTGTCGGTATTGAAAGCACCATCCCATTTGAATGGTCCTGTACCTGCTGGGTTTTGCTCACAAGTTGTCTTGTCCATGAGTGATTTTGTTGAGCGCATGTAGAAGCGACCTGATGCATAAGCAATGTTCATGAAGTCAACACGAGGCGCGTAAAGTGAAACAATAACGTTGTCACCACTTACTGCAACACCCTTCAACTTGATTGCTCCTACGAATGGGATGCCAGAGCCGCCCAGCCAGCTGTAATTCTTTGTTGCATAGCCAGCAAGGAATAACCCACCTTGAATCGCATTCAAGTTCAGGGCAACGTTTGTGGCTGTGAGTTCTTCGCCGTCGTGGTATTTGATTCCATGGCGAATTTTGATTGTCCATGTCTTGAAGTCGGCACTTGGAGAAACAGCTTCTGCCAAGTATGGAACCATTTCTCCGTTTGCTTTTTGCTCAAACAGACCCTCAAAAACGGTCTTCATAATTGCCTGAGCGCCGTTGCCTGGGTTAGGTGAGTAGCAGCGACCTAGAAGTTGGTCCCACTGAACGACAGTGATGTCTCCACCAGATTTGTCTGCCTGTACTTTTGCCGCGCTGCTTGCAGAAACACCGATAGTTGAGACTGCGATTGCAAGTCCAAGACCAATCGAGACTTTTCTGAACAGCCCACTTTTCGTGGATGTTTGATTCATGTAGGAATTTCCCCCTGTTGATTCGATTGCGGCCGGAATGACCCCAATCCGATGTGTTTACTCTACGGACATTTGTTCGTAATAGTCAAGTCGGTAGGGGGGGGTAAACCCCCGTAACTATTGAGTCTGGACTGTGCGCAATTGGTCAAGTGGGATGTGACAG
>Ga0214919_10007881_pt1 | contig 14236 bp, 14 predicted proteins | sample LL1503_MetaG_FD_177994 | JGI IMG/M metagenome (GOLD analysis project Ga0214919, IMG submission 177994) | Freshwater microbial communities from Lake Lanier, Atlanta, Georgia, United States - LL-1503 | ecosystem: Environmental > Aquatic > Freshwater > Lake | place: USA: Georgia | collected...
CATGCGCAAAAAAGCTGTATCACTCCCCATCGCTTTCCAGTTTTCTGCGAGGATTCCTATCTCACCCGTTAATTCTTCGATCGGTGGCAGTTCAATGCGAGCGTTCATGCAATCTCCAACGTTAGATACTTCAACCATTTTGAAAAGTATCACACGATGAATCGGACAGTAATCAGCAGGTAAACCCTAGACTATGAATGATATTTTTCTGAATTTTGAGCATTTTTAAGCACTGCTTAAGAACTGTTCGGCTTTTTAAAAAATTCAACACATAAATAATTTTAAATAGATCAAGTATTTACGTGCATTGACGCCAGTTCGGATAAAGAATAAATTGGCAGGATTCAAAATGTAACAATTTATTTAGTTACGAACTGGGTATTGCGTACTTTATTTAAATTTCTTACAGGAGACCTATCAATGCCTCAAAAAATTTACGAAGAATATCGTGTTGGCGAAGTGTTCATCAGCTATGCACGCACCATCACGGAAGCTGACATCGTCAATTTCACCTGTTTTGCGGGTCTGAAACTGCCTATGTTCATTGATGAGGAGTTTTCAAAAAAACACAGCATTTTCAAGACCCGCGTGGCACCAGGCCTGATGACCGCCTCCATTGCCGCAGGCATGTTGGAAGATATTTTGGGCAAGTACACGCTTGCCGCCTTAGGTCTTGACCGCTTCAAATTCAAGGCACCAGTTAAGGCGGGGGATACGCTTCACACCCGTATCACCGTGGAAGATCTGAAGGACGTCTCTGATAAGACCAAGGGTGTTTTGACGGTTCGCATTGAGGTGATTAACCAAGATGATGTTGTACCACTGGAGTTCTGGGGATCGTTCATGATGCGCAAGGGGGACTTTTGAGTCTTCCACTTGAAGGAATCCGGGTCCTTGACTTTGGCCAAGGCGTTGCCGGCCCTTACTGCGCCCAACAACTTGCAGACCAGGGCGCTGACGTCATCAAGATTGAGCCGCCGCGGGGTGACTGGTCGCGCACAATGGGGACGCCCGGTGAGGATGACCAAGGTGGCGTATTCGTCAGCGTCAACCGCAATAAGCGTGGAATTTGTCTGGATTTACGCAAGGCAGAGGCGATTGCAATTGCAAAGCAGCTTGCAGCGGATGCGGATGTCATTGTTGAAAGCTTTCGTCCTGGTGTGATGGCTCGTCTTGGACTGGGTGCCGTAGAACTGAGACTCACAAACCCTGGCCTTGTGTATCTGTCCATCACTGGATTTGGCCAAGATGGCCCTAACGTGGATCTGCCAGCCGGCGATTCAACCATGCAAGCATATGGTGGGCTGATGAGTGTCATAGGCGAGCGAGGCGGCTCACCCTTGCGGGTTGGCAATGTGGTGTCGGATATGTTGGCCGGGATGAATGGCTTTTCGGGCGTTCTGCTGGCACTGCTTGAACGCAGTGCAAATGGGCGGGGGCGGGATGTACAGGTTGCGCTGCTTGACTCCATCGTTGCGTTTCAGGCACCCACGTTGACGGAATTTTTAATGACTGGAAAAATACCCAAACGAATGGGTAATGACCATCCTCTGATCTCACCTTCAGGGGCGGTGAAAACCAGTGAGGGTGCCATCAGCTACACCGTTTTTGATCACCAATGGACAGGCTTTTGCGCGGGGATGGGCTTGGCCGAACTGGCAAGCGATCCTCGCTTCAACTCCCCGAGTGGACGACAACAGAACCGAGACGCACTCAGTGAACTGCTTGCACCTGTTTTCGCATTACATTCCCGCGACTGGTGGGTTGCCAAGCTGCGCAAGATGGACGTGCTCTGCGCGCCCATCAACGATTACAAGGACCTGATCACAGACATTCAGGTACGGCATAACCTGTTGATCGCTCAATCGCGCCAAGGTGACAGAACTTACCCCAGTTTGGGTAGCCCCATACGTTTGCCTGGAAATGCTATGCCCAACCAAGCACCGCCTCTCCTAGGCGAGCACACACGCGAAATTCTTTCAACGTCCTGCGGGTGTTGCACTGAATTGATCGATGAACTATCAGCCCGAGGAGTCGTGCTAGAAGCCAAAGTAAAGAAGGAAAACTTGCCATGAAATTAGGTTCAAAAACAGTTCAGATAATTTTATTCACTATGGCATCACTGCTGTCATTTGCCGTCTCTGCCCAAGTCTATCCCTCTCGACCAATTAAGCTGATCGTGGCCTATGGTCCAGGAAGCGGAGCAGACATCATAGGTCGCATACTTGCTGAAAAGCTGTCTGAGCGACTCAAGACCAGCGTCGTCGTAGAAAATCGGGAAGGGGCCGGTGGGGCACTGGGGACACTTGCAGCGGCCAAATCACCAGCGGATGGTTACACGCTCATGCTCTCTCCAACGACGCTTACAGTAAGCCCGCATATGCAGAACCCTCAGCAATACGATGCGCTTAAGGACTTTGCGCCAATCGCCCGCGTGGCGATCTTGCCCATGGCTGTTGTTACTACACCCAACGCACCTTTTAAGACCTTGAAAGAGCTCATTGATTACGCCAAACTCAATCCAGGCAAACTCAGCTACGCCACCTCGGGCAAAGGATCTCCCAGCCACCTAGAAATGGAACTTTTACGCAAACGCTATGGTTTAACAGTCACGGATATCCCCTATAGAAACGTAGGCCAAGCCATGACAGACACCATCAGTGGGCAGGTGTCCTTCTACTTTCCAACTTTTCCTTCAGCGCTAACGTACATCACTGCTGGCCGTGTGCGCGGTCTGGCGATAGGGTCTACCAAACGCTCCGAACAGGCGCCTTCACTGGCCACTATTGCAGAGGAGTTGTCACTGCCGGATTACGAAGCCAGCGTATGGTACGGAATGGTCGCACCGGCCGGAACGCAAAGTGAAATCATCAATAAGTTGTCTGCCGAGTTGCTTCAAATTCTGGAGGTGCCTGAAGTACGGACTCAAATCGCTAAGACCGGCGCGCAGGTTTCAGCAATGAATACCGAAAAATTCACGGCTTTCGTGCGCAACGAAAATACCAAGTGGAGTGGGCTGGTGAAAGAGCTTGGACTTAAAGATCAGTGAGTTGAACAAATAAATCTAATAGGATTATCCCTCTATCCTTGATGCATCCATTAACCAAGCAAGGAGGTAATGTGCGAATAAGAGATGGCTACGACGTGGTGGTGGTAGGAGGCGGAACGGCCGGCGCTATAGCCGGCATTGCAGCCGCGCGCAGCGGTGCGCGCACTCTCCTTGTAGAGAAATTTGGTAATCTTGGTGGCGTGTTGACGCTGGGTATGTCCCTCAAAGGCGTGAACGATGGCGAAGGCGTCAAAGCTTTGGGCGGCATTGGCGCAGAACTCATTGACCGTGCCCGGGCGGCTGGCGGTGCCACCACTTTAGTATCTGCCCACCCCAGACATGGGTCCATCATGGGCCAGGACCCTGAGTCGATGAAACTCAACCTCATTAATATGGTCCGCGCCTCAGGCCTGCAATTACTGCTACACAGCTACCTGGTCGATGCGATTTTGTCCGGCACTAGGTTGCAGGCTATCCGTGTGGCCAATAAGGCGGGGTTGGAGATCATCCCAGCCAAATGCTTTGTGGATTGCACCGGTGATGCTGATCTGGCTGCCCTGGCTGGTGCAGGCTTCGTAATGGGACGTGAGTCAGATGCGCGAATGCAACCGGTGTCAGCGATCTTTCGCGTCGGCGGTGTGAATCTTGAGAAGACTTGGGCCTATCTTGAAGAACACCCTGAAGATTTCGAAACGCCTGACGGCTACGTTGGCGACGAATACACTGTGGAAAAATTTCGTGCCAAGCCCGGCGTTGGCGTTGCAGGCTTTCGAAGCTTGATTCGAAAGGCCCGGGCGGCAGGCGACTATTCCATCCCCCGAGAGGACTTTGGATTTAACCCGATGGCAGGGCGTCCCGAGGTCACTATCAACATTACCCGTGTGCATGACATTGACGGCACGAATCCAGATGACCTTACCCGAGCTGAAATAGAGAGCCAGTTACAAATTATCGAAGGCGTAAACTTTCTGCGTAAGTATCTACCGGGTTTTGAAGATTGCTATGTAGTGTCCAGCCCATTTCAAGTGGGTATTCGAGAAACGCGACGTATCCTGGGAAGCTACGTGCTGACAAAGGAAGACTGTCGCACCGGTGCGGACTTCCCTGACCAAGTTGCGCGCGGCGCCTACCCGCTGGACGTTCATGATGTAAGCCCCTCGGTCCACGGTAAGGCCAATGTGCCGGGTGGTGGTACCGACCTGTCGCAGATCCCTCGTTCCTACGGCATTCCTGCACGCTGCCTCGTAGCCCTGGGAGTGGACAATTTGCTGGTGGCCGGGCGCGCACTATCTGCAACCCATGAGGCAGCAGGCTCCGCACGCGGTCAACCGGTTTGCATGGCCACTGGGCACGCTGCGGGAACTATGGCCGCGCTGGCTGCCACCTTAAATACCCTGCCCTCCAAATTGGATATCAAAAATGTTCAGTTCGTACTACGTCAGCAAGACGCGGTTCTCGACAGGGCTTCATAGACTCATCCAATTACAACGACAGGAGAATGATCATGCTCAGAAGAGCCGCTCTACTTATGGCAGGTGCTTTGCTCGGCATTGGCGTTAACGCTCAACCAGCCGACTTTCCAAACAGGCCACTTCGCCTTGTGGTGCCTTACCCGCCTGGCGGCTCAGCCGACCTAGTGGGACGCATGGTGGCTGAGAAAATGACGCAATCGCTTAAGCAGCCCGTGGTTGTTGACAACAAGGGAGGAGCAAGCGGTGCTATTGGCAGTGATTTTGTCAGCCGCGCGGCGCCCGACGGCTACACGTTGTTGGTCGCGATCTCAGACACGCATGCGATCAACCCAGCCGTCATGCCCCAGCTGCCTTATGACCCGCAAAAGGACTTTGTTCCCGTTGCTTTGATGGCAACCCAACCCATGGTTCTTGCTGTGGGACGCAATATGCCGGCACGCTCGCTGGCAGAGTTCGTTGCCATTGCCAGGCAAAAGCCACGCAGTATCACTTATGCCTCCAACGGCAAGGGCGGTTTACAGCACTTGGCCATGGAATTGTTTAGCCTTTCCGCCGGCATCGAGACGCTGCACGTACCGTATAAAGGCGCTGCGCCCGCGCTGTCTGATGTGATTGGTGGGCAGGTTGATGCGTTGTTCATAAGCCTACAGGGGGCAGGGGGCAACATCGGCGGCGGCAACCTGCGGCCTCTGGCCATGGCGTCGGATAAACGCTTGGGAGTCGCACCCGAAGTGCCCACATTTGCCGAGTCAGGTTATGCTCAGTTTACCGTGACTCAGTGGTATGGGCTGATGGCGCCCAAGGGAACGCCGGCGCCGCTGGTTGATCTTCTAAACCGACATGCACGCGCAGCGCTTGCCTCGCCGGATATAGCAGACAAGCTAAAGTCCGTGGGTACCGAGCCTGCCGCAGGCAGCCCAGAGCAGTTCCGCGTTTTCCTGGCCGGCGAGATCAAACAATGGGCCGGCGTGGCGAAGTCTGTGGGCGTTCGCCTAGAGTAATTTGAAATGGGAAATTTCATGCATAAGCAGATGCTATGGCGAGCATTAGGCTTTTCTTTCTGGATGCTGCAACACTGACCTGGATTTTCTGCGGAATAGAACCCGTCTGGGGGCAGGACTTTCCAAATAGGTCGGTGAGCATTATCGTGCCGTTCGCAGCCGGCGGTGGATCCGGCGCGTTGGCCCGCACGAGTGGGTAATTTTGTCTACGGCGCCAGCAAATCACTCCCAAGGCCGTGGCCGTCGCTTGCTTTGCAGTTCACCCACGTTCATCTCGCCCTGCAGTGGAGCGGCGTAGAAGCGATCAATCATCTCTGGACTTGTGCGTGCATTTCGGGCCAGCGTCAATGTGTCCACCGTTCTGCCAAACATCAAGCGGAACATGATGCTGCTGTGACGCAGGCTGTACAGGGTTCTGGTTTCACCCGTAGTGCTCAACTTCATGCCCGTGATTTCGAGCACGATCTCAAATTGCCGCGCCAGCAGTTTCATCGCGTTATCACGTGAAGCCGCTTGGGGCATAAAAACATAGTCCTCAGGATGAATGTCCCTGCCAAATTCCAGCACCTGGCGACGTCGAATGCGTTCGTATACCTTGACTGCCCAGGGCATTGTGGTGATCGGGAAACTGTGCCCCTTGCTGGGTGGCAGACTCAATCGCAAGTAAGTCCATTCCCTTCGAATGATCTCCACGTGCTTGTGCTGCATGTTGCGAATGTCAGTAGGGCGGATGGGCAAAACTGTCAGCGCTATCGTGCGCAAGAGCCAAGCTTTAGTGAACAACGCATGCGAGGGGATCTTTCCGAAGTTTTGAAATAGAGCATTCCAGTTATTGGCTGTGACTCAGTGACCTAAGTGAATTGAGATGCCAAGCGCTTCATTGTTTTAACGGCCTCATTCAAAGCCGGTGCAACGGGGCAAATCTGTCGTTATTTCATGGCGATTCAAGTTTGATAATACAGATTATCAGACAGGGGATCGGTGACGGCGGAGGAGGGCGGAGCGCCCTGATGTTTGGTTTGATTCTGTTTGATAGCCAAACAGCTGGTGCATTACAACTTTGCTTTGAAGGATGTGTTCAGGGAGGACAATGCGTAAAAAATTAACATCAATAATGCTTCAAGCACCCCTCACACGATCAATCATTTCTAACGCATTTATAGGGATGGCGTTTCCATGCCAAGCCAAATGTCGATCGGGTCGTATTAACACGACTTTACTTTGATACAAATGCGCGGGTGGCACGCACTTCACAATCTTCAACGGCATACCCCGACTCGCTGCAGCATCGACGAAATGTTTTTCGTCGATGTCATTGGTAAAAATAGCCAGTGAATAAGAGTCGCCCAATTTATCATGAAATGTTTCAGTTTCTGTGATTTTAAAATCAGGAACACGTGCACCAGGATAATCAATCGGTATGTAGTTTTCCCATGTATCAGGAATCAGTGCGGTACCCTCGTGAAAAATAATCTGTGAATTTTCATACCGCTCGCCAAACTGGATACCCGCAGTGTTGTACTCTTCTAAATCGTCCACCACTGCAAATTCACCAAACACTCGACGCGCTCTTTCGCCTGCCTCATCTGCATCTTCAATATTAGGAGGCAATTGCCATGAGCCTTTTCTTTGAGAACATTTCACACCGAGTCGTGAATTTCGAAGTCCCATCGGACGACGCTCTTCATCATAGGAATCAAGCAATTTTGCACCGCCCCACCCCTCGTAGATGGCAGCCAATTTCCAACTCACATTGATGGCGTCACCAATCCCCGTATTCATTCCAAAACCGCCCAATGGTGTAAATAAATGTGCAGCATCCCCTACAAAGAAAACACGCTCAGCTTGATATTGATCGGCGACGAGTGCTAGTCCACCCGCCCATGGGCCAGAAGAAATAATTTCGTAAGGAACGGGTTTACCAAAAACCGCATTTAAAACTTTTTCGTGATTAACGGATTTCCAATCAACGCCTTCAGGTATTCTGTAATGAACAATCCAACGCTCACCACCATCTTGTGAAAATACAAACGCTCGAATCTCGTGATTGAGAATCCAAGTGAGATTGGCAGGCTTACGTGCACTTTCATTAATCAGCGATGGTGCCCTTATGAAATAGGTGAGCATGCTCCCTGCAACAAATGCATTTTCAATTTGCCCATTTTCACCACTCATTCCAATACCAAATTGACGTCTTGCAGGACTGCGCGCACCATCGGCGGCAATCATGTAAGACGCAGATATTTGAGACCATTCACCCGTTTGAATATTTTCAACATCAACCAAAACACCATTGGGCGTACTTACAAATCCAATCATTCGAAAACCAAAACGAACGGATATCGATTTTTTTAACTCTGCATTGCGTTTTAATATCGGCTCAAGAAATAATTGTGAAATCGTGATGCTTCGCTCTGCGGATTGAAATTCACTCCCCGCCGCATTGGTTGTTGATCTGTATTTGCTTAAATCGATACGCCCAATTTCATGGCCACAAAAACGCGTCACAAATGCAACTTGCGGTGGATATTTGGCTAGCGGCGCATTGGCTCGGATTTCTTCTGAAATGCCTAGTCGACGAAAGTGTTCCATTGATCGAGCATTTGTGTTGTTGCATCGAGGATGTTTCGCTGTCTCCAAATTTTCCGTGATCAAAATAGCAGGTACATTGCGGTGTCCCAACTCAATTGCTGCGCATAAACCAACGGGGCCGCCACCGACGATGATTACAAATATGTTTTCTGTTTTCATAAGTTCTAAATTCAATAGATCAAAATTTATGATCACAACATCATTCAAGTTTGATATTGGAATGCTTAATAATCGCAGCCCATTTTGTTCGCTCTGCTTCCAAAAATGCAGCAAATTCTTCGGGTGTGCTGCTTGCAGACTCACTTCCTATGCTATTTCGATAATTCGTTACCTCGGGTTGTTTGCTCATCTGCGCAATGGCGCTGGCTAATCGATCAATGATAATTCGCGGTGTACCAACAGGTGCCAATATGCCATTCCAAACTTCCGGCTTATATTCAGGAAAACCCGCTTCTGTAAAGGTGGGAACGTCGGGCATGAGTGGATTGCGTTTTTTACCTGTCACTGCAAGAACTCTTAATCTCCCTGCTTTTACATGACCCATTACTGCCAACAACGAATCAAATATTGCGGAAGTTTGCCCCGCTATCAAATCATTGAATGGCGTTGTTGTTTGGTAGTGAATATATTTAAAATCACTACCCGTTGAAGTTCCAAACCATGAACCTGCAAGATGTGGGGGCGTTCCCACTCCATAAGTGGCCACGTTGGAGTAAGTAGGATTGGATTTGACCAGTGTCACGTAGGCGGCAACTGTTTGCGCTGGTACAGCGGCGTTAACTGTTAGTGCATAGGAGGTTATGGCCATAAGACTCACAGGAATGAGATCACGCTTAATTTCATAGGGCCAGTTGTTATACAAAGCAGATACGGTTGATAAACCGGGCGTTCCAAATAGCAGGGTGTAGCCATCGGGCGCAGATTTGATCGCGGCTTCATTAGCAATTCGGCCTCCCGCTCCAGGTCGGTTTTCGATAATCAAGGGTTGCCCTAGAATGAGTGCCAGACGCGAAGCAACGAACCGTGCATCAGAGTCGGGGCCTGAACCGGCAGGAGCAGGAACAATCAAACGAATGTGTTTAACTGGATAATTTTGTGCAAAGCTTGAAGAGACATGGATACACAAACAAGAAAAAATAAAAATTAAAATAAAAATTCTGTGCCAAATCTTATTTGAATAGAACGTATTCATGTTTATCTCCTGTTATTGGGATTGATAAAAAATTAATTACTTTTAGATAGTTATTTTGGTTGCAGTAAAGGTAATGGATTTATCGCGGGAACCTGATTTTTTGCATGCACTCGCATTGCAGGCGGATCAGGTCTATGCCATGAAAGTTGCCATTGGGCGCTGCACAAAAAAGCGCAAGCATCGGCAAACTCTTGCGGCGTCCCAAAGCGTTTTCCGCCAGGGTCTGCGCTATACGGCTTCGTACCTCTGCCAAATCGATGCCCTGTTCTTTGACCATTTTTATAGGCTTGACTGGAAATGGCTCCACTTGCGCGACGGCTTCAAGGCCACCTGCGGATAGAGCCAAGGCGCTTGCTACCTGCAATGCCACTTTTGCAAAGCTGATGTTCATCGTGTGTCTGCAAATTGTTTTATTGGCTAAATCCGTATTGAGAATTAGCATTTCACCAAGGCGCGCGTACTGGACTTTTTTCCCGGTTCTCCGCGATGAAGAGTGATGGAAGAAAGCGCGATAGAAATGTAAATTCGTTGTAGCAGTGCTGTAACAATGCCTGGCCTGCTACTTCCGGCACTGCGGCTGAAACTTCCTGAGGTGTAAGCCCCTGCGAGGGTAAATCGTTGCCCAGATAGAAGTGGCTTCGGAGTACGCAGCCCCAATCGGTATCACGCCCGATATGCAATAGACGGGACCCCAGCATCCGTCCCTGGTCGTCCCGCGCGGCATCCCAACTGCGTCCGGTTCGGCCACAGATTGCCGCGCTGATGCGTTTATCTGCCCGTGCGGTGGCATATGTCCCGGCATCAAAGAACTCCGTCGGTTCCCGAAACTGAATTAACAACTGGGCCATAGGCAATCCGGAGAAATACTCTTCTACTTTGTGGATAGAGCCAATGTGGGTATCCGCGGTGCCCCCAAGCCATTCGCTGGATACATGGTCTACCGGGTGCCACCAGATGTACTGCTGGGTATTGGGCCGGGACCTGAACCACCACTCCAACATTTCTCCCGAGCACTTGTGCAAGTCAGTGCGGCAAGCAATGTGCAGGGCACCGTCAGGCAAACGCTCGTAACCAGTTTCAAGGGGCATGGGCGCGGGATCCAGCAACCGATTTGCTTCTGAAATCAACATAGCGTATTTTCTTTTTCCAGGGCTGGAATGTTCAGTCCATGGATACGTTTGCAATCTTCACCAGCTGAGCTGCACTTCGCCTGTCCTCTTTCAGGAATGAAGAGAATTCACCTGGTGTTGTAGTGGCCACCCGAAAGCCTTGCTTGTCCAAAAAGTCTTGCTGTAAGTCACGATCATTAAGGGCCTTGGCAATTTCTGCATTCAGTCGCTCAACGATGGGGCCGGGTGTACCTTTAGGCGCAAATGAACCGAACCAGGTTGGGATAAAGAAATCAATTCCCGATTCAGGAAGCGTCGGGATGTTGGGCAGTGCTTCCAACCGTTTGTCACCTACCACTGCGAGTGGAAAAATCTTTCCAGCGGTGATGTGTGGCATTAGGATGCCGCTGGCCAGGAAGCCAAGCTGCACCTCTCCAGCGAGCGCTCCTTGAATTAGAGGCGCTGAACCTTTGTAGGGAATGTGTACAAAAGAAGTCTTCTTATTGTCATTGAGCCAACTCAAATAGAGATGTGATGTGCTCCCCATGCCAAATGAACCCCAGTTCACTGAACCTGGTTTTTGACGATCTGTTGTCAATGCATCAACCAGTGATTTGAATCCGCTGCTTACGGAAGTAAACAAGACGCCATTGATCCAGACCAGTCGCTGCACAGGCACCAGGTCTTCCGCTGGGTCAAGCGGCATGTTCTTGAACAGGAAGGGGTTGAACGAGACGGTGTCATTCGTCGTAATGCAAATGGTGTATCCGTCAGGCGGTGATTTTGCACACTTTGCCATGCCAATGTTGCCGCTGGCACCCGCGATATTTTCCACAAACACGGGTTGGCCCATGGATGTTTGCAAACGTTGCCCCAGGGCGCGCGCTAGGCTGTCCAGCACCCCGCCAGGCGGAAACGGAACAATGATCCTGACAGGTTTCGTGGGATAGCTTTGCGCCCAGGCTGCAAGCCCGAAAAAGGCCGTGGTTACCGCTAGCGCGCGCAGCAGTTTTCGGATCGGGATGGTCTCCACTGTCTTCTCCATATCGTTGGTATGAGACGGAGGCTATCCCTTTTGGACGCGTCTGGCCAATGATAAAGTTAACTGCGATCGATCGATAGCATCAATTTCAATTCGATGAGTTCACAGGCTCTATGATGACCTGAGGACCTCTTTTGAGGCGCCGCGAATCGCTTCGATCGCCGTCATCAATGGTGGATTCATGGAGCCACCCGTCTTTCGGTACAAGGTAATCGTGCGGCGGGCAAATGTGCACTCGATAGGTATCCGCCTCCACCGGTCGCCAGCCAGCGTTACGCTTGCCGGCAACAACGCAACAGCGCCCAACAAGTCAACCAGCTCCAGAGTACCTGTCAAGTTGTCCAACTCCGCCACGATGCGTGGGGTGGTCTTGGCAACTGCCAAGAAGCCGTCAATCTTGTCGCGCGCCGAGAATCGTTGGGTGGGCAGCACCAGATCCATGTTGTGGAGGTCTACCAGTCTGATTCGTCGGCGATTGGCCAGGGGGTGATTGCGCCCCACAACCAACATGACCTCCTCATCAAGCAACTCTTCAGTAGACAAACCGTGGTTTTCAACAGGGGGGTAGGCAAGCACGAGATCCAGTTCATCCCGTCGCAAAAAGCTGCACATATCTTCCGGTGAACCCTCTTGAATAATGACTCGGCTTACCACCATGCTGCGAAGCATGCGGACTGTGGCTTGAGCCAGCAAGTTAGATGCAAGGCTGGGAGTGGTTCCGATCCGAACGACGGCGCTGCTCTCCAAGGTTTGGGGGTGCAGCGCTCGAATGCCTTCATCTAAAGTGGCTAAGGATTCCTGAGCTCTTACCAAAAAGGTCTGGCCCTCAGCTGTCAAACTAACCGTGCGTCCCAACCTCAAAAACAGTTTCACGCCAAGTTCGTCTTCGAGTTGTGCTATCTGGTGCGAAAGTGTCGACTGGGTTACATGGACCAAAGCCGCGGCCCGAGTGAAGCTCAACGAGTAGGAGACAGCAATAAAGTAGCGTAGGTGGCGTAATTCCATAAACATTGAGTTCGGATACACCGAACTTTATCGATGCGTCTTACCTACGACCTATTTTTGGGGGAAATGACCCCGATACTTGTGAATTCCAAATGTTAGCATTCTTTGTGGCACAAAATTTTAAGTTTAGCATAGAACAAAATCGGAACTTGCAAACAACTGAACTTGCCCGTGAGTCCAGTGAAACTTACAGGTTATTTCACCATTAGACCTGGGATTTGAAAGTGCCCTTGTTTTCATCGTTTCGTCATCTTGGGCGCTTTGTACCTGCCAGTTCGCTCGGCCACATGAACAGTCGCATTGACGAACTGCTGCCTCACCGCTGGCAACCGCAACCCTGAATTGGCGTAACGGTCAAGGTGACGTGGCTAGCCGCTTACGCTGAGATGGCAAGGGTGCAGGTGCAGCTTGCATTGCGGGATCACTTCAAAAGTGCGGTGTGAAGGTCATAGTTGGTTCGATTCCACATGCGGGGCTAGAATTGTAAATCTACTGATTATGAGAAAAAGTGTCATGAAGAGACGAGTGCGCCTAACCCTAAAACTAAGGAGTCAAGGATGCGAATTACCCACATTGACCACTACAACATCCGCCTCAAGCCAGCTGATCTGAAAGCGATCCGTGATTTTTATGTCAACGTGTTAGGTCTGACGGAAGGAGCCAGGCCTCATTTCAACTTCCCTGGCTATTGGCTTTATGGCGGAGCGGAAGCGGCCATCCTTCATCTGGCGGCAACACTGCCAGACCAAGCAGACGGGATTTCGCCGGACAAGTCGACTGGCCAGTTCGATCACATCTCGCTTAAAGCTTCGGACGCCGCGAGTGCGCGTGAGCGGCTCAATGCTGCTGGTGTGCCGTTTGACGAACGTCCTGTGCCTGGCTGGCGCATGAACCAGATATTTTTCAAAGATCCCGCAGGATTGAAGGTCGAGCTGACATTTGATATGGAGCGCGAAGATCACATACCCAAATGATCTGTAGCTTTCAGCTGTCACTCTAAATTTAACCTGCTGATGGTGCCGCTATCAGGAACCTTTTGTTCAGTTCAATTTTTCTAGGCCCTCGATAGCCTCTGGTGACAGAACCAAGTCAGCGGCTTGAAGGTTTTCCGTCAAATGTGCAACAGAACCTGTACCAGGAATGAGCAAGATGTTAGGCGAGCGCTTGAGTAGCCAAGCCAGCGCCACTTGCATGGGAGTGGCTTCTAAGATCTGAGCGATGCTGGAAAGCGCTGATGACTGAATAGGGCTAAATCCACCCAGAGGAAAGAATGGTACGTACGCAATACCGTCTTTTGCAAATAAGTCGATGATGGCGTCGTCGCCGCGATTAATGACGTTGTAGTTGTTTTGGACGCAAACAATTTCGCTCAACTTACGGCCTTCTTCGATTTGTGCTCTGGTCGTGTTGCTCAGACCCAGGTGACGAATTAGGCCCTGGTGCTTTAACTCTGCCAGTACGGTTAGTGGCGCTTCGATGGAACCTTCATGTGCATGGTGCGGGTGAAACATACCCCGTAGATTGACCACATCAAGCACATCCACTTTCAAATTCTTAAGGTTGTCATGTATGGCTTGGGTGATTTCTTCTTTAGATAGCGCAGGCATCCAGGACTTATCTGCACCAGGTCTAGCAGCGATTTTGGTAACCAAGATCAGTCAACAGTATGGCAGCGCCATTGAGATATCCTATGCGCCGCCATTTCGACGTTTTCCAAAATGTATTTGAGTTGGGCTTGTGTTTTGCCTGGATGGATATAGACTGCAACCAGTGC
>Ga0214919_10007882_pt1 | contig 14236 bp, 6 predicted proteins | sample LL1503_MetaG_FD_177994 | JGI IMG/M metagenome (GOLD analysis project Ga0214919, IMG submission 177994) | Freshwater microbial communities from Lake Lanier, Atlanta, Georgia, United States - LL-1503 | ecosystem: Environmental > Aquatic > Freshwater > Lake | place: USA: Georgia | collected 2015-03-15
TTCCCTCCGATAGATAAATCATACCACGTTGTTGAACCACTTACATAGGATTTAGGATTAGCTGCGTCCAAATATAAAACCAATCCATCTGTAACTGTATTTAAACTTATATTTCCTGCCATTATAATCCAAATTTTAATTTTGCTGCGTTATAGTTTTGTAATAATTCTTCATCTGATAATACACGATTATAAACCCTAAATGAATATATCTTGGCATTAATATTAAAACGAGGAAGATTATCTACCGCTTGACGACAGGCTAAATAAATAGGTTGTGGACCAAAAGTCCAATTACTTGGATAATCTTTACCGACCTGTTTAATTATATTACCTCCGTCAGAATATGACTTTACAAATTTATTTGTTTTATCAATAATCATCGCTAATTGGTGATTATTTGAATCATCATATACAACATCATCAATCCAATTATCAATTTGTGCTGTATAATCGTACACATTAACTCTACCATTATAAGGAGTTCCACTAATAGTACCATAAAATCCAAAAATAACTCTAGAATTACCAGAAGCATCCGGAAATCCAGATTGATTCATTCCTGCAAGAATTTCCTGTTTAAGTCCTAAAACAGGTGATAATTTAACATAAAACATTTCTATTGTAAAAGAAGTATTTTGGTCGAAATAAAATGAAGGACCAATAGCATATTGATTAATACCGTCAAACACTATTCCGTTATTAGAAAAAGTTGGATTATTTACTAATGTATAATGGTTCTGACTTTTACTTAAATCATACCAAGTTGTTGAACCACTTACATAGGATTTAGGATTAGAAGCGTCCAAATATAAAATCAACCCATCTGTATTTTCTCCCAATCCGAATCTTCCTTTTACTGCGTTATAATTTTGTTGAACTTCTGATAATGAAAGTACTCTGTTGTATATTTGTAAAACACTTCCATTTCCTTTAAAGGCTGCGTAAAGTGGAAAACCAAAACCAACAAATTGACCCGTTGGTTTCCATGTGCTGTCAGATATTGTCCCACTATTTAATAAGATTCCATCAACATAAAGTTTAACAGAACTATTTGTACCCGTAACATATGTTACGACAATATTATGCCAAACTCCTAAACTAACGATTTGATTAGTAACAAACACATAAGTACCACCATTAGTTGTTGATACACAACTTACTTGTAAATTATATGGTGAGATATAATATCTTCTAATAAAAATATGATTCCTTGTATTATCATACCCATCAAAAATAGGTAGTCCAGTACTTGCGGGGGCATTGGAGTCCATATTATACCAAAAAGATATTGTTCCCGTATTTTGTGGAAACGAAGTACCCGATAATGATGGTGATGTTGTATAATTAGTTACCCCATCAAACACTAAACTTCCACCATTTGAATAGTTATATGTTAATCCACTTGTTAATGTTCCATTATTTCCACCCTTTGATATGTCGGTCCATGTTGGTATTCTTGATACAGGAACCGTTGTTGTCGGTATGTATGTTGTCGCAACTGGTCCTATCTCAAATTGTCCACCCCAAAAATAAACACCCGAAACACCATCACCTGTATAAGAAGTTGTATTTCCTGAATTAAGAAAAAATATATTTGGTTGTAATTGAGTTGCACCAGTTATGTATCCAGATATGGAACATCTATACCACCCATCTCCAACGCTAACCATTGATGTATTGGTTCTAACACCACTACCAAAACTTGAAACCGTTGTTGTTATTCCTGATTGTAAATAAAAATTTGAAGTATATGAATTTGTATAACCAGGATATTCATATACTGCCATTTGAATATCTCTACCATTAAAATTTTTAGCGTATATACTAAATGTATAGGTTTGACCACTAGTCATACCAGTTAATTGTTGTTGTACACCTCTAAAACCCGTTAAACCACTTGTTTCAATGTTGGTATCGGCTGTGAGAGTTCCATCAGGCGCTGTTGTTGTATTAGCACTAACCGATGATTGATATTTATTCCAATTCTCAAATTGTTGGCTATATGTAATTAAATTTTGACTTGGAACATCCGCCAACGATTTAGGGTTAGCCGCATCCAAATATAAAATTAATCCATCTTTAACAATATTAACTCCACCACCCGCTGTACTCATAATCCAAATCTTCCTTTTAATGCGTTATAATTTTGTAGAACTTCTGATGATAAAAGAGGTCTGTTGTATATTGATACTTGTGATATATAACCATTTAATATTTGTGTACCTAATGGGTATCTATAACCACCAATAATAAACTCAGTTACGGTTCCTGAGCCGCCTGAGAGGGTATATGATGTTGTAACACCTTGTTGTACACCATTAAGATAACGACTAAAATTTGTACTATTCCAAGTCATTGTAAAATTATACCAAACATTTAATGTATTAACACTACCACCTATACACACAATAGGATTACCTCTACAAACAGAGAAAGACGCATTGGGATTAACAATTAAATAATATCTATCTGAATTTGTTCCAAAAGCCGCAAAAATATAAGAGCTAAACCCTGACGGAGGTAAACCTAATGGTTTAAACCAAATATTAATTGTCCCCCCCGAATCTTGTAAGATTGTACTATTAACTTGTGTGTAACCACTAGTTGTAGGGTCAAACACTAAACTTCCACCATTTGAATAGTTATATGTTAATCCACTTGTTAATGTTCCATTATTACCACCTTTAGATATGTCAGCCCATGTTGGTATTCTTGATACAGGAACCGTTGTTGTCGGTATGTAGGTTGTAGCAACATTACCCACTTCAAATTGTCCTCCCCAAAGATAAACACCTGAAACACCATCACCTGTATAAGAAATTGTATTACCTGAATTAAGTAACATTATATATGGTCGTAATTCAGTTGCACTAGGTATATATCCAGATATGGAACATCTATACCAACCATTTCCAACACTAACCATTGATGTATTTGTTATAACACCACTACCTATATTTGATATTGTTGATGTGGTTCCTGATTGTAAATTAAAATTTGCAAAGTACCAATTTACATAATTAGGGTGTTCATAAACCGCCATTTGTATATTTCTACCATTAAAATTTTTTGCGTATGTGCTAAAAGTATAAGTTTGACCACTAGTCATACCACTAATTAATTGACTAACACCTCTCCAACCTGTTAATCCACTTGTTTCAATATTGGTATCCGCAGTACTTGTACCATCAGGTGCTGTTGTTGTATTTATACTAACCGTTGATTGATATTGAGCCCAACCATCAAATTGTTGGCTATAGGTAAGCAAATTTTGACTTGGAACATCCGCCAACGATTTTGTGTTGGCAGCATCCAAATACATAACTAAACTACTGTCATTTACGACTTTAGGACTATAATTAAAACTCATATTATATACTTCTTACTATTGTTTTTACAGTCCAATTTCCGGTAACACCTGATGTTCTCAGAATTGCTGTTGAACCACTTACTATCATATTGAATGTTAAACCACTAGTGTTTCCAATATCGTTTGTGGATGTTTCTCTATATTGAATTGTAGTACCACTATTCCATACACTCATTATATTACCGGCTCTTAGGTTTGTTCCATTACTAATTGTATAATCAAAGAATGCTCCTGTATAAGCGGATGTTGGTATTGAATAGATATTGGTAAAACCTGTAAGAGATGTAACCTTTATTGTTGTATTTAATGATGGTGCAATATAACTACCCATCAATACCGTATTATCTGAAAATGCTTCAAGTACTGGTAATCCTGAGATATCATTTACACTAAACAATGAACCAATTAAGGTATCATTAACGCTAAATAACTCTCCTTGAGAACCTTGAACTGTAAATATTGGTGATGTTGTACTATTTCCTGAACCAATTATTTTTAATACGTTTTGAGTACTTGATGAAAACAATGCTGTATTACCGGTTAAACCACCATTCATAAGGGTATTACCCGATACTTGTAATTTTTGTCCTGTATTAACTGTTGTCCCTAATAATAAGTTACCGTATATTGCAGATATTGCTGTACTTGTATTCCCTAATACTGTTGTGTTAGACCCTAAGCCTATAGAAAAATTTCCTATCACTATTTGATTTGTTTGACTATCACCAAGCGGATAAGCTAAAGACCCTATTATAATACTACTTCCTATATTTGTAGCGTTAATTGTACCTCCCGATATAAATCTTCCAGCATTTGAACCTAATAAAACATTATTAGAACCTCCAGTTAAATTTACACCCACGTAATTTCCAACTGCGGTATTAGTATCTGAACTTAATAAAGCCCTTAATGAAGCTTGACCTATTGCGGTATTTCCAACACCGGTTGTATTTAAATATAAAGCACCTGCACCTAATGCTGTGCTACTACTAGCCGTTGTGGAGTTTAGTCCCGATTGATGACCAAGAAAAGTATTACTATTACCATATGTATTTGAATAACCAGCACCTGTCCCAATAAAAGTATTTGAAGTACCTATATTATTATTGTAACCTGTCTCCATACCAATAAAGGTATTAAATCTACCTGATGTATTATTTATACCAGAACTCCTCCCAACAAATGTATTATAAATTCCATTATTATTAAAACTAAAATTTCTTCGACCACTATTATAACCAATAAATGTGTTACCACCATTATCAGCTCTAATTTCTATCCCAGTCCCACCAATACTGTTTATAAATTTAGTTGATGCAACTGAAGTACTGATAGTTTTTACACTTACAGTTATTTTCCCATCAAAATCTGTTGTTGGTGTTACAGTTAAAGCTCCTGTTGTTGTTGCTAATGGAGCGTAGTAAATTGTTGAAGCACTTAAATTACTATTTGAATAACCACCAAAATCAATAGTTATAGTACCTGCAGTTCTACCAGTAATAGTACAAATTATTGAATAATAAGTTCCTGTTATCGCAGTTAATGGACTTACAAGAGTTGTTGTACTACCAGGTATGTGTGTATAACCTGATGCAAATGATGTTCCTGTCCAAGAAGAATCTGATGATGTTCCTGTTGTTGTAAGTTCCGGACCTAATGGTGGTGCATCCGAATCCGTTGTTCCTTGAAAAGTTTGTAATCCAACCAACCTTGTTGTTCCTGATATATTATTTACTGTAATCGTTGTTGCAGATATTGTATTGGCAGTTAGACTTCCTGTGAATATAGTTGCTCCTGATACCGTTCCACCTGATAAAGGTAAGAATGGAGTTGCCGGTAAATTTTGATAAGTTGTTGCAGATATTGTATTGGCAGTTAGACCATTTGTAAAATTGGTGGCTCCTGATACGGTTCCACCTGTAAATGTTGAACTTGTGGTGATACCTGTTACGTTAAATGTTCCTCCGGTATTATTTGTAAATATAATTGTACTACCACTATAAGTACCACCTGTGACTCTAATATCCGTTGGTAAATTTTGATATGTTGTTGCAGATATTGTATTGGCAGTTAGACCATTTGTAAAATTGGTAGCTCCTGATACCGTTCCACCCGATAAAGGTAAGAATGGAGTTGATGGTAAATTCTGATAAGTTGTTGCCGAAATAGTATCGGCTGTTAGACCTCCTGTGAATATAGTCGCACCTGATACTGTACCCCCACTAAAAGGTAAGAATGGGGTTGCAGGTAAATTCTGATAAGTTGTTGCCGAAATAGTGCTCAACGTTAAACCTGTAAAGTTAGTTGTTTCACCAGTTACATTTGAAAAAGATAATATACCTGATGTATTTGTAACACCTGTAATAGAGTTTTGAAATCTTAAATCATTCTCACCAACGGCTATTGGAATGGTTGCTGATATTGGATTAACACTTAATTTAGTTAAACCTTTAACACTACTTGAAGCGTCTGATATCCACTCATCTAATTTACCAAAGGTATCCGCTTTAGGTATTTCACTAGCACCAGGTGTTGATGTTGCGACTTCATCATCACCACCATTTTTATGTCTTGATGCGTGTGATTGGATTGTAACATTATTTATGGTTCCGGTATTAATAATAGAGTTTCCTCCCATATTTAAAATACCGGACATATTTCTAGAACCATCAACCAATAGATATTGTTTGTGGTCGTCAGATGTTAACCCCAATAAATTGGCGTGTAACGAAGAAGCATTTACACCACCAGCTTTAAATCCAATAACGGGTCTTATGTCTTCAACTTGTGTTATTCCGGATAATCCCTGTTTAATATAGATATTAGCTATTTGTGACACAGAATCGTTAAAAAATGTTGGTGGTGTTGGTAACAACGCGTTTTCTGTTTCTACTAATGTAGGATACTGATTTTGACCCAACACCAAAAAATATTTTTCATTAACACCACTACCAACAATATATAACGTATGTTTAGTAAATGCGGATGCCGTTAATCCCGATAATACCCCATCATTATCAAATTGTGTGTTATTAACAAATGTTGTTGCCGATGTATTCCACCCACCTAAACCGTTACGATAATATTGAGTAAAAGTAAAACCACTACCACCGATTGGAAGATATTGATTACTTGAGTAATAATATTCACCACTAGACACATTTAATTTAAATGGTGTTGTGTTTTCAGTTACTATTGAACCGGATGAATATATAGGACCTAAAGCGCTTCTAAATAGATTACCATATCTATTTGATGTATGGTCGGCATTCGTAGGACTAGAATCTATAAACTCCACACTTGTAGAATTTGTAACTACTCTACCTATTACAATATTATTAACCGTATTTGGTCTACCACCTGACGTAAATAAACCACCGGTTTCATTAAAATATAAATATAAATTTGAATTTGACGTTAATATTTTTGAAGTTAAATTCCAATCAATTCTTTGATAAATGGTTGGGTTCCCACTATTTTGTAAATAACCAAATCCGGTTCCAACATTTACAGTTAAACCACTACTTGCTGTAATTGTTCCACCACTAATAAGACCCATCGTCCCACCTTGAAAAATAAGGGTTGACATATCTGTATGAGTACCATCACTAAATGTTACTGACATTTTTTTAGTAATCTCAAATTCACCATCAACACTATCTAAAAATGACCAATAAACATTCTCACTAACTGAGTGAATTTTAGTATGTGTTGAACTACCGTTAAATGTACCAAAAGTATTGAGATGTTCTATACTAACATCATAAGTAGAGGAATTAATAACACTTAAACTATCGATATCAAACCTAACCGGACCACCAATGTTAGGATTTCTAACACAATAATCCCAACCTTCTGCTGTTGTTGTTGTTGTATTTAATGAAGCGTAATCTAATATGTAATAATTAGTTGACCCTGCAACACCATTACCTATACCATCACCTACAAATACACTTAAAGTAGCACCACTACCTTGTACGTAATTTGCGATAGTAGTTCCAATTCCTGTAGGGTAATTATAATAGTTTTCCATATTGGCATATGCCAAATAACCGTTACTAGCAATTATTTTAACACCATAAGAATAAGAACCATTAAAATCTATATACTCACCAAAGAATTTAGTATCTTGTGTTGATGATAACACAGTAATATTAATATCACAATCATTAAATGATAATTTATGCGCTTGAGCATAATCACCAATATTATCACAATAAACGGCGGTATAACCAGAACCAACATTATTTAATGTCATAAATGATAACTCATTATTTTGACCTATTTTAAATAAATTTTGTGTGGTAGTATTTGGTTCTACCGCAACACTTTCTATCGATGAACCAACAATACTAACATATGGTTTATTGGTTAAATCAATCTCATATTCTAAATAAACACCAGGGGCAATCTTAACCTCATATCTATTATCATAATTAGAACCACTTATACTATCAACGGCGGATTTAATACTTGTAAATTGACCACCCGATTTAGCAACAGTAATAATATTTTTTAATTGTGGTAAATTCTGATATGTTGTTGCAGATATTGTATTTGCCGTTAATCCACCTATAAAATTAGTGGCTCCTGATACTGTTCCTCCGGTGAATACTATTCCGGATTTTACCCAACCGGTGTTTTTTAATACATAAGCATTTTGGTCTTCCAAAACAAAGGTTGTCATACCTGTAAATTGAAATGGTAGTGTTGTTGGGTTTGTTAAATCAGAAATTAACTCAACAACCAAATAATCCGCAACTGGTTGAGGGTCACTAATTTTAAACCCCGTAGCTAATACTATCCCTCCGTTATATTTTTTTGCCATTATGTTATTTGATAATTTAAACTTGTTATATTTTTAACCGATGTTGTTCTATATGTATATACAACTGATGTTGTGATACCATCAGATAATGTTAAAAAAACACTATTTTTTTGAAATTCTTTAGTTCCGTCATAAACATTTAATGCTGAGATACTTTGAGTAAAACCTCCCTGAGTAATTGTTGCATTGGAAATATTTGAAATAAACCAAACATACTGATTAGTTGCTGAAAATGTTCCTATTTGTGTTGGTGATGATTGAACAACCTTTGTTAATCCCAAAGATGTAACCGCTGAGTAAGTATTAGACGTTAATCCACTACTTACCGAAACACCGTTCCATTGTGGTATGTACGCAGCATATGATGCACTTGCAGAACTTGTGTTTCCAGAAGTATTTCTAACATAACCATAATTTAGGGTATATGATGTGGTGGTTGATGAGTTTGTAACCCCTGTTGTTTGTTGTACCCCATTTGCAAAAGGTAAAACATTATACCCAACGGGATTAATCGTGGCTGCTGTATATGTGTCATCATTAGGTATCATTCTATATGTCACACTAAGTGGTTGTGAGACACCTCTTTCTCCTGATGTTGGTGAAATAGAAAAAGTAACGACATTATTAACATAAATTAAATTTAAAACTCTATTTAGTTGTGATGAAGTTAAGTGATAATATTCACTTGGCTGTCCTCCCTGTAAATTTGTTGTGTTATTATGATTAACGTTTGTATATGTCGTTGCAGATATTGTATTAGCAGTTAGGCCATTTGTAAAATTAGTTGCTCCGGTAACCGTTCCTCCTGTAAAAGAGTCACCACCCGTTTTTAATATTCTCCAAGAAGCGTTTGTGTCATTATTACCCCCAATACCTGATATTGTAGATGCCGTCCAAGCGTTTATAAACGCAATACCCGCTGCTGAGTTATTTTTAACCGTTGTTCCATAATCGGAAATAACCACAGTTTGACCACCAATTCCCGTAGCTCCTGTTGCATTATTCCATAATGTTTCATAATTATCAATTCTAAATTGATAAATCTTATTGGTTTCATACACATAAACTAACATTCCCAATTTTCTTCTACCCGAAGAAATATTATCAGAATTTAATGTTAGTACATCAGAAGAGAAAACCAAACCCGAACCTTTTGTAAATTGTATTGGTATTGAGTTACCTGAAAACTCTATATTTCCTGTTGTTGCTGGTGGTATAGTATATGTTAATCCTGATAGGTTATATACCTCCATATATCCACCTGTTTGAAGGATACTGAAGTTTGTACCAAAAGTAGCTCCGTTTGGAACTGAAGGATTACCAAATGATGTTATTGGTGAAACTGGTATTTTATCTAAAAAATTATTCATATTATGGTGCTATTGTATTACCTCTCATATAAATATTCTGAGTGTCTGTTATTTTAAATATTGAATTTGGATATGTTGTATAAACTCTATATGTTATTGGTGGAATTGTTGTTCCGGTATATGTGAATGTGTATGAATTTATTGTACTGTCAGTTCCAATACCGGTTAATAAATTAGGACTATCACTTGTGTTAATGTCAATAATTGTTTGTCTTTGATTATTTGTTAATGAAACCGGTATTAACCAAGTATACCAACCACTACCATTAACATAACCACTAGGTATTTTTGTTGTTAAGAAATTGTAAGCAACAATTGAATTATTATAACTATCTAAACCACCCGATATTTGTGGTACTGTTTGTCTTATTAATGATGGGAATAAACCATTTGTCCAACCACTAAAATCGACATACACGTTCATATCAATATTAAACTTAGTTTGGTCTTGAGCCGGTTGTGAATTATTTGTAAATCCAAAGAAGTCTCTACCGCTATCATACATCCATTGACCAATATTTGTTGAACCCGAAACAGGTTCAATAAATAAATAAGCCGCAGGTACTGGTGTTGGAGTAAGTGTAGGTGTTGGTGTATGCGTAGATGTTGGGGTGTGTGTAGGTCTTAATGTTGGTCCAGGAGGACAAGGGTTAAATGTTGGTGTAACCGTAGGAGTAACCGTAGGAGTTGGCGTAGGAGTTAGAGTAGAAGTAATCGTAGGTGTTGGTGTTGGTGTAGATTCCGGTACATTTAAAATAATAGGGCAATCCGCACCCTCAACCAATATAGTATAAACACCATATATAGTACGAGGGGGTGTTAATAATGAGGGGTCAAATTCATATGGTAATAATTGATTACCTAAATTCACCACCACATTAACCCCATTTGGTTTAAATAAGATATTCGCAATATCTCCATTATAACTCCCACTCTGTATTGTAATTGTAGTCATTATTTAATTTATTTTTTATTTCTTATGGACAAGTATTTGATAGAGCCACAACACCGTTAGCACCAATTTTAACCCATGTATTATAATATTCATTGGTAGGATTGATGATTCTATAACAACCCGACGGATAAAAGTCACTTAAACCATCATCTAAATACCATATTGCCGCAGGTGTATTGTAATCAAATGGTGATTGATTTGAAAAATATGCTACATATGCGTCAGCAGTTGGGGTAATTGCCATACATACCGTGAATGGAGTGTCGACTGGACTACCAACAAGGTTTTGTATTAAATTTAAAGTTTTAATTGGTGTCGATGTTGGTGTTGGTGTGATTGTTGGTGTGGGTGTTTTTGTTGGTGTTCTAGTAGGTGTGGGTGTTTTTGTTGGTGTTCTAGTAGGTGTAGGTGTTTTTGTCGATGTTTTTGTTGGTGTATTAGTTGGTGTTTGTGTTTTAGTCTGAGTAGGGGTTTGAGTTGGTGTTTTTGTTGGTGTTTTTGTCGGTGTTGGTGTTTTAGTTGGCGTTTTAGTCTGAGTAGGGGTTTTAGTTGGTGTTTTTGTTGGTGTAGGAGTTTTTGTTAAAAAAGGGGTTAATGTTGGAGTCTGAGTGGGTGTTTTAGTTGGTGTTACAGTATTCGTTGGAGTCTGAGTAGATGTTTGGGTTGGTGTTACAGTATTTGTTGGAGTATTTGTTGGTGTTACAGTATTTGTTGGAGTATTTGTTGGAGTCTCAGTCTGAGTAGGTGTTTGAGTTGGTGTTACAGTATTTGTTGGAGTCTGAGTAGGTGTTTGAGTTGGTGTTACAGTATTTGTTGGAGTCTGAGTAGATGTTTGGGTTGGTGTTACAGTATTTGTTGGAGTATTTGTTGGAGTCTCAGTCTGAGTAGGTGTTTGAGTTGGTGTTGGTAATGGTAATGGATTATCACAAGCACTATTTAAACATCTTGTACCAGATGATATTAAAATTTTACCACCACTTGTAAGAACATTATCTCTGTAATAACTAATATTAATATTTGATGTTGTTCCTGTAATTATACAAGAAGTATAAATACCTGCAATAGTTACAGAATTATTTATAGCTCCCAATCCACGACATAAAATATTACCTGAACTCTGAATAAAAACAACATTATTTAATGATGGATTAGTATTACCTGACGCAGAATCAATATCCCTTTGTTTAATAACAAAACTGACACACTCACAATATTGAGGTGTTGGTGTTACAGTATTTGTTGGAGTATTTGTTGGAGTTTGTGTTGACGTTTGTGTTGGTGTTGACGTTTGTGTTGGAGTTTGTGTTGGAGTCATTGTAGGTGTTGGAGATTGAGTAGTACCCGGCGACTTTGTTACCGTTGGTGTTACAGTTTTTGTTGGTGTTATTGTCGGAGTTTTAGTTGGTGTAGGTGTTTGTGTTGGAGTTGGAGTTGATGTTAATACCGGACCACCACAATCACTATCTTGAGTACATTGATTATCTGAAAGTACTAGGTTTATGTAATTAGACTGGTCGTTTCGATAATACACTAAAGTAAAATATTGTGGGTTATTACCCCCCCAACATCCTCTAAACATAGTTTCAGGATTTACACAATAATTTAATGTAATTGGTGCAGTGATATTATTAGGATATGGGTCATTATCCACAGGACCATTACAATCCCAACGTTGACATTTAGACATAACGAAAAATATGACCCCATCATAATAGGGGTAGTTATTATTACCAGAAGCGGCATTTAACATTTCTTGAGTTATATCTACCGTAAAACATAAGCAAGGTGCTGGTGCTCTAAAACAAGTACTATCCACATTATTTAAAGTTGCAATTTCAGATGAAATGGATGGTATAAAGACAGGTGTTCTACCATCACTAACACAAATTTCTCCCTCATTTGTAGTAGTATAATATGATTTTATAAAAATATCATAAGGGTCAAAATATTCAATATAGGTATCATATATTTCAACAAATTTCTTTAAATTCCAAGTAGTACCATTACCCGTTGGTTTAGGTATTGGAGTGGGAACTGGTTTAGTTACAAATCTATTTTTTAATTCATTATAATTGTTAATAATTTCTTTGGTTGCTAACGCTCTATCATATAACAAAACAACCGGAATATCACAAAATAAATAATCAACCTCACTTTCAACATTAGTTTTACCAATATAAAAACTAATTTCATTATTTAACGGTTTTAATTTATAAAATGACGTTGATAAAATTAAAACACCATTACGAAATAAATTGTAATTATTATCTTGATATGTTGCTGTAATATTAATCCATTGTGTGGTGTCCGGTTCTAAATAACCAGACCAATCATTTCTACTATCGTTTTCCGAATAAAATCCCCAACCCCCAATGTTTGGGTCGTAAATTATGGAATCAAAAGACATAAATCCATCACCCTCTTGGATTCCTTGAATACCTATTAATCCTCCTCTACTTTTAATGTCTTGTAATCGACACCAAATTGAGAATGTTTTTGTGTATTTAGGAAATGTCTTTGAATCTATTTGTGTTAATGCAAATTGATTTTTTCCGTTAAATCTTAAAACCCCTTTAAATTCATCGATAAATTTTGGGTTATTTATTAAAGATAAATTTTTATCCCCACTTAAATTAATCCACATCTCACTACCAGCTCTGTAACTATCTGAGTATGATGAATCAACATATAATATTAAACCGTCTTTTGTCATTTTTATTTTTTTTATTTTTTTTATTTATTTTTAATACCAAGTTATATAATCGTTAGCTATTTGATAATTAGTAAGACCAACAACAAGTGATTTAGTTGTGTCGGTTGTAATTAAATAATTATATGTGTAATCAATTGTTGATGTTATTAATAATAATCTATCATCGTATAATGTAACGCTAATTAATGTTTCTTCGTTGGTTGTAATTGTTTTAATAATATTTAACGATAAATCATACATAGTTAAATTATATTTATTAGACCCATCTTTATAAGTGTGAATAACAAAATTAGAATTAACATTAAATACATACTCATTTGAATCATAAAAAATTACTTCTTCAGTTATTCCTGTTGTTGTAATTAATCTACCTATTTTATTTGTTGAATTAAAAATAAAAAGATTACCAATATTTAATCCATTTTCTGTTGTAAATAGTGTAGATTTGTATACCTCATTATAATTTCGACCACTTGGTATTAAATTAAAAACACTACTAACAGAATTAAAATAAAAACCATTTAAGTCATATTTAATAAAAACAGTATCTAAATCGGTCTCAATTGTTACTGGTGCTGACGCATTAAACATAGATTCAGAGGTAACAAAGTTACCATCACTATTAAAAATATAAAAACTAACTTGAGTATCAAAAAGTACATAAGGAACCATTCCAAAATAATTACCTAATTGATATGTATATATCTCATTATTATCAATATCAATAGTTGAAAATACGGGTGTTAATGAATAACCATCAGGTTTTACTGTTAATAAAGACAAATAACCATCACCCAAAACACAAGGGATAATAAAAGAATAATTGTTAAGATGTGCAATGTTTATACCTAACGATTTATCTAAATCACCTGATGTTTGAAATTGGTAAGGTTGTCTAAATTCTGTGTCACCACTAAATATTGGAAGAATGTCGGCATAATTAACATCTACTAAATTATTGTTATTATATCCTGTGTAAAATACAATAAATGAATTTT
>Ga0214919_10007883_pt1 | contig 14234 bp, 18 predicted proteins | sample LL1503_MetaG_FD_177994 | JGI IMG/M metagenome (GOLD analysis project Ga0214919, IMG submission 177994) | Freshwater microbial communities from Lake Lanier, Atlanta, Georgia, United States - LL-1503 | ecosystem: Environmental > Aquatic > Freshwater > Lake | place: USA: Georgia | collected...
CTGCCAATGAGCACGACATCACACAAGCGCACGCTTTGCTGCACGGTGAAGAGGCTGTTGTATTCGCAGACTCCGGCTACCGCGGCATCACCAAGCGCCAAGAGATTCAAGCGCAGCACCCTGGGGTGGATTGGCAAGTTGCCATGATGCCCGGTAAGCGCCGGGCTTTGAAGAAGAGCAAAACTGTAGACGCCTTGATCGACAAGTTGGAGAAGATCAAGGCCAGCATTCGGGCCAAAGTGGAACACCCCTTCAGGCTGATCAAATGCCAGTTCGGCTATCGCAAGACTCAGTATCGGGGCTTGGTCAAAAACACGGCGCAACTGATCACGCTGTTTGCGCTGAGCAACTTGTGGATGGTGAGAAAACGAATTATTCAGGCAGCTGCGGGATGAGTGCGCCTGCAGCATGGGCAATTGCCCAAAAGAAGGCCCAAAGAGGCCAACCAACGAGGGTAAAGTCCGTGAAATGGGTGAATCAGAAGAACATAATTTCATCTGGTGAACTTTTATCAATTAGCTCTCGCTTTTGCGGGGGTTATTCAGAGCTTCTATAGTCCAATATTAATATGAAAAATTGGCTGAAAAAATATCTATTAAATTACCTGTTAACAAAAAATTTGGATATTGTGAAAGTTGCATACTTTGATACAACTATTCGAGGAAAATTGAATATTCATTCGAATATTGAGTGCATTTCAGATAAAACCATAAATAATCTCATAAGTTTTTTTGAAAAATTTGATCTAATGTATCAAGGAAATGAAGTAAATAAAGAATTAGAAATTAGAGGAGGTTGGAAGGCTCTTATAGAAGACTCAATGCCTAATGTATTAAAAAGTATTAGGAATAAAGATTGGAAAACTTATAGTTCGCTTCTAGAGTCCATGTTCAGAAATGAAGTTATTTATGGTTTATGGGATTATAAATTTTTTGATAACAGTGATAAACCTCCCGCAGATTATTTGGCATCCATTGATGGGTATCAATTTATTACAGGCAGATCTGTAGATTCACTTTTCACGTCTAAGTTTGGCAACCCTTGGGGTTTAGAGTCTAAACAAGGACTGATTTCCATGATCGCTGGGGATGCTGGGGTGAAGGCATTCAATATTATGAACCTTATAAATGGCAAATCAGGCCCTGTAGTTTTAGATTTAGGTTCTGGCTATGGTGCTGATATGATGGAATTAGCTAATAGTTTTATTGGCCCTATTCGTATTATTTTATGCGACATTCCTATTACATTGGCAACAGCTTATTTTCAAATTTCTATGAACTTTCCTGACAATGTAACTCTAATTGAAAATCGTGATGATTTAGCTGTAATTATGAGTAGTCCAGTCACTAAATTAGAGTTCATCCTTACCCCCAGCATATTCGTGGATGAGCTTAGTAAATTTGACATTGATGTCTTACATAACCATGGTTCGCTTGCCGAAATGGATTTTGAAACCGCCAATTTTTATTTGAATTTATTAGTTACTAAGCGCTTAGGTCATTTTCTTGAAATGAATGCGGCAGCGCCTCATATTTGGGATACTAAATTCACTGAGCTGGATTGCAAAAATTTTCTAATTCCATCAACTCACTATTTAATAAGCCGAACACCTATGTTCCTGTCCTCTAAGGGTAAACGATATACTCAGTCTCTGTATGCACAAGTACATTGATTATATTGGGATCTTTATAAAATTAAAGAGTCAAAATATTTTCATTAATTTCTGAGTTTGATGCCATTTCTTATCCTTCATTTGCACAAGACTAAAAGTTAGTGCACTTGCTGGTTTAATTTGAATCTCAATGTCTAAAATACCCTTCCAGATTATGTATCTGTCTAAGAAATTGCCGACGTAAATAGCCGCTTGAATGATGCTCTTTTCTGTAGTTGAATCAATGAGTCCTCCGTCTTTTACTTGAACTGTGAATTGACTCATATAGGTTAATTAAATAAGAAGGGTGTTAACTTCAGCTCTAAGGTGCGCTTTTTGACAGCCTATACCGCTGATTTGTTATTATTATTACGGGTGCTAAGGGGCAAAGATAGGGCTAATATGACTGAAAAAGATGGGGTACAACTTGACAAAACAGAGCGGCTGACTGAGGGAGCTGTCACAAAGACAGCCAAATGGAACGGCCCGCGCACAGCAGAAGGCAAACAGCGCATTGCTCAGGCCCAGCTAAAGCTTGGCTTTTACTCAAAAGCTGGCCTAGAGGCTAAACAAGCTGAATCCATTCAACTGCGCCAGTTAGAAGACATCGCACTACTTATCGGAATGATTACAGGCCCAAGGACACGTGGCTGTAAGCCACGGGGGTACAAGTCCATTAGGTCAATGGAGGCTGTGAAGGCTCTGGTTGCACTGGAATAACGGCTCAAACAATCCTCAACCAGATTCATTCAATGGCAAGTCCCATCAGGAATGCCATTTGCAGGACTTGCCTAGTATAATTGTAAATTATAAACTTAAAAATTCAATCAAATTAAGAATTTTTATAAATTTACTCATGAGTAGCGTCTTGGAAGTTTGTAACTGATAACAAGAAATCGATTTAAATAATTGCAAATATAATGAGGATTCTTTTAACTGGTGCCAGTGGGTTTGTAGGCAAAGCCGTCTTAAAAACTGCCCAACAGCGTGGCATCAAAATCCGTCCAGTTTATCGGTTGAACGATTTAGCAAAAGGACAACCCGAAGCTGTGTTGTTACCAGGGATGAACAGGGCAACAGACTGGTCACAAGCCCTGCTAGGAGTAGATGTGGTGATCCATGCAGCAGCTCGCTCCCATATCATGCGAGAAGTTACGGTTGATAATTTGGCCGAATACCGCATCGTTAACGTGGAGGGCACTGTGAAGCTGGCTCGCATGGCCGCTGCTGCCGGAGTGCGTCGTTTTGTTTTTATTAGTTCCATAAAAGTCAACGGCGAGGTAACTGAGCCTGGTCGTCCATTCACTGCAGATGACCCCCCCGCACCTGATGATGCTTATGGTCTTTCAAAGGCAGAAGCCGAGATGCAGTTGAGACAAGTGGCTCAAGAGATGGGAATGGAAGTAACTATCATTCGCCCACCCTTGATTTATGGCTCTGGCGTCAAAGGTAATTTTGGCACCCTAATCAGCTTGGTGCGCCGGGGTCTGCCTTTGCCACTCGGGGGTGTGACCTACAATCGTCGGAGCTTGGTTGGCATTGACAATTTAGTGGATTTGCTTCTACTTTGCGCTTACCACCCCAAAGCGGCAAATCAAACCTTTTTGATCTCCGATGGGGAGGACCTCTCTACGACTGAACTGCTTAGTAGGATCGGCAACGCCTTGAGGAAACCGGTCTGCTTGCTTTGGGTGCCAGTTGGTATTATCTCCTTTATAGCAGGCTTGTTCGGCAAGAAGGTTATTTCTCAGCGTTTGCTGTGCTCCTTGCAGGTTGACATATACAAGACATGTGATCTGTTGAATTGGAAGCCTTCAGTGTCAGTGGATGAGGGTCTGCGCAGGGCTATGGATTAGATTAAATGCAACGCCTATTTGATTTTTTATTTTCTTTGTTCGGCTTGATTCTTGGTTTCCCTGTGCTGTTAATGATTTATTTGATTAGCTTTTTGGACACGGGATCGCCGATTTTTCGTCAGGAGCGGGTAGGGCTTGGCCAAAAGCCTTTCATGCTGACGAAGTTTCGGACTATGCGCCCAGAAACAGCGTCAGTAGCCTCACATTTGGCCGATGCTTCCGCCGTAACATCGTTTGGCGCATTTTTGCGGAGAAGTAAGCTCGATGAATTACCGCAGCTCTGGAACGTACTTAAGGGTGAAATGAGTTTAGTGGGGCCTCGACCTTGTTTGTTCAGCCAAATCGAATTGATCAGCGAACGGTCATCGCGGGCTGTATTCAGTGCCAGGCCTGGCATTACTGGGCTGGCACAAGTCAATAAGATCGATATGTCTACTCCCAAGCTACTTGCAGAGACAGATGCTCTTATGATCCGTGAACTTACTATGACTACCTATTTCAAATACATATTCATTACGGTCGGTGGAAAGGGTTCAGGTGATGCGATCAAGTTGAAATGACCCAAGCTTGGTACATTCGGTGCATCCATATCTGAAATGGTTGTGGACCAATGATTGCTTTTTTTGTAACACCATAAACGTAAGGTCGACATGCAGTGAGCTTTTTCGACATACCTAATAACCTTATCGGTTTTTGCCCAGCCACCTTTGGCCAAGATTTGCGGCAAACTTGCGCCAACATTTAATAAGTCTTGCGCCACACCAACACGCATCGAGTGCCCGCTGATGCTTTGAACGCCAAGCTCAATCAGTCCGGCTTTCCTAGCCAGAGTCTTGTAGATACGAGAGATGCGGCTTTCACAAAGCCCGTCAGTGATTGCACTAGACGACCTTACTCCTCTAAGATAAATCCCTCGTTGATTTGTGTATCAGATAACCAACGTTGAAGTGCATGGGCGGACTCACTTGTCAGGTGTATCCATTTTCCAGTTCCTCGTAAATCAGTTTTACTTTTGCGCAACAATACGAACGCACCTTCGTTTTGCAGCCATGCGATGTCTTCTACTATCAAAGAAATGAGTTCGAAGCGCCTTCGAATCGAGTCGTTCGCAATCAAGAGCAAAGCAAGATCTCGCAGTCCATGGAGATCATCACCGCAAGTGGCAACTAACCTGCTCAGCAATGCTTTTGTTACTGGGTAGGCTCGTTCAAACCGGGTGCCTATGTTTGACGACAATTACCGTGGCCGGTTGACGACAACTATGTTGGCCGGTTAGAGACCTTGACCGGGTGGGTCCGGGAGGTGGGGCAAATCGAGTACCCAGTTGCCGATAAATCTTTCTCTGGGTAATTTTTACTTCAGGGTGCTTGGTCGGGTCATCGAAGCAAGATAAACGGTGAATGGCGCTGATGGATGAAACCTTTCTGCGGATGGTCGACGACTTGATGCCCTGCCCAATTGTTTGCATCAAAAACGTGGCCACTACGGTTGGCAAAGCGGGCAATGCACAAACCCCTGTCTTGTCGCAATAGGAAATGAATTCGAGCATGTCTGATTTGTAAGCTCGTAATGTGTTTGGGGCGTATGCACCATCTAAATGAATTAGCAGACTTAAGAGTGCAGGAACAGCGTTATGATTGATCATTTGAATTACTTAATTGATATAATATATATCATTATAGAGGTAAATTACATTGATATCAAGCGCTCAAATTCGAGCAGGTAGAGCCTTACTTCGTTGGAATGCAAGTGATCTGGCGAATGCTTCTGGGGTCGGTACTGCCACCTTGCAGCGAATGGAAGTGATGGAGGGTGTCCCTTCGGGTCAGGTACGCACGCTTCTGGCGATTAAAGAAGCGCTTGAAAGTGCAGGGATTGAGTTTCTTGGCACACCTGACGATCAACCGGGTGTCCGTCTCAAAAAGTCTTCCTTTTTTGAAGCCAAGATCAAGGACTCCACAAGGGGCTGACAAATGACCACCAGAAAAACTCCAGCTAAGTCCGTAAAAGCTGCCCCGTTCCCAATTACAAAGATCCTAGGAAACTCGCCAGTGTTGCCGGGGGAGTCTGAGGCCGTTTATCAGCAAGGATTAATTGCGACTGTGCAAGAGCTTGGCGCAACAACGCCGCTGCAGATATACCTCGCAGAAAAAATCTACGAGTGCCTCTGGTGGATGTGCCGTTACGAAAACCAAAAGCGCGCAACGCTCATCAGAAAAATGGCCCAGATCTTGGCCCCCTCAGGTGCAGGCAGTGAAGTCACGGAGCTTGAGTCGGCCGTCACAGAGCATCTCCACTCCAATGTAATTGATGACGATCTCAATGAGCTAATTGCCAAGCACAAGTTAAATATGGCAAGCCTCATCCAAAAGGCCATGTCGCATAGCCGGTTGGAGCACATAAGCCTTGATGAGATGATCGCTGTCAAGGCCAAGACCTTGGCGGGCTTTCAGGCCTCGTACGAGGTGCTGGTCAACAGGAAGGTGAACGCCGAGCGCATGCGGCTGCAAAACGCATTAATGACTCGCGACCTTGGTGCCATCGACATGGAGAGCGCTGATGTCGCCGCCATCAAGCCCCCAAAAACGCCAGGCAAATAGGCGCAACGCGCTCAAGTCCACAGGGCCTCGCTCCAGAAGGGGCAAGCAAAGCTCGTCTCTGAACGCCATAAGGCACGGCCTCTCAGGTGGCGCCGATCTTAGATTAAATGACCCGGACGTGTCAGCGATTGCGGGTCTTATTCAACTTGATGGGGTCGAGCCTCAGCAGGCAACTGAGCTTGCAATCAAGATCATTAACTACGAGAAAAACCTTGCCTACCAGCGCCAGCTGCTTGACGGCTCAGCTCTCCAGAGCCTCCCGGAGCCAAACATTCAGGCGCTTTTGAAGGTATCTTTTGGTAGGGAGATTGAGATGCTAGACGACCTAGTAGAGGGGGAGTTTGAGCTTAAAGGGCGATACAACCTGAGGGACCTCAAATTTGTGGCCGTGATGAAACTCAAGATGACCCGGATGGTGTTGAGGCCCTATAGGCAGCGGCAAAGGGAGCACGCCAAGGGGGTTGCAAACTCTGTGCGGTATCTGAAGAGATCTGGTAATCAGCTGATCAAGTCACTCAAGGGCTTAAGGATGACCAGAGACGAGGCTGGCAGTGCGTAAAATTTACAAAACGAAGCCAAATTTGCTGAACCCTGTAGTTTGAGCAGAGCAGGCTAGGGAGGTAGATGACTTGGTCAAGACCAGAAGTCCCGCTAAAACCCCGTATCGGCATAGCGCTATGCCGATACGGGGTTTTATTTTAAAAATACATGCACTCAATGTATTGAATGTGATACATTCAGGCGGTTAACGAAAAGGTAAAAAATGGCTGTATCCATAAGACTAGCGCCCAACATAGAGCAAAGACTGAATCAATTGGTAGCCCAAACAGGCAGGGCTAAGTCTTACTATTTGCGCGAATTGATTGAGGGCGGTATGGATGATCTTGAAGATTTTTATTTGGCCGATGCCACCATGGAGCGCGTGCGTAAAGGTCAGGAAACCTTGCTAGATGCAGCTCAGGTAAGGAAAGAGCTTGACCTGGATCATTAAGTACACAGATACGGCCGTCAAGCAACTTAAAAAAATAGACAGACCTGTTGCGGCACGTTTACTTGACTACATGGATCAACGAGTTGCAACGGCAGATGATCCGCGCTCTTTAGGTAAAAACTTAGTCGGACCCAAGCTGGGTGAGTATTGGCGTTATAGGGTTGGTGATATTCGAATTATTTGCAAAATTCAAGATGATCAAGTTTGTATTTTGGTCATTGAGATTGGAAGCCGCCGTGAAGTTTATAAGTGATTGAAATCAGTTATAAAAAATTCAGGGCTAGGAGAAATTTAGGATCTCACTATGGAGTTTTAATGCCCTCTTACTCTTAGTGCTTATAAAAATTTCTCAGATTATTTAGAACAGGTATATATGTCCAAACCCTCCATCGCTGCTCAATTAGCCACAATTCAAAAGCAGCGTGACTTACTTTCAAAAAAAGAGGCGGCACTTAAAGCAGAGTCTCACGGAAATGTATTACTTCAAATTGTCAAGATGGCCAAGGACGCGGGCTTAACTTTGGCTGAAATTACATCAGCCTATGAAGACAAAAAAACCAAACTGGCAAATACCCCTAAAAAAGCGGCCAAGCCGCCTAGCAAGCTGAAGTCTCACACCATGAAGGGTGTCAAGTTGCCTGCCAAATATAAGAACCCCTTAAACCCAAACCAAACTTGGACCGGAAGAGGCGTAGATCCTGCCTGGGTTGCAACGCTTAGAGAGTCGGGACAACTCGAGTCAGCGCTTGTTCAATTGCCAGACGCAACAATAAATTGATCTAATACTTCTTCAGTCTGATTCATTCGAATCAGTGAATGAATAAGCTTAAAGGCTTGATCAGATTTACCCTCTTTGCATACACCTATTAATTTGTCAACGAGTGTTGTAAGCACTTGGGCAGGTAAAAAGTCTTCCATCCCCATGAATATCTCTGGGTGATCTGTGGCAATAGGGTGCTCTCCGATCAATAACTCTTCGTAGAGTTTTTCTCCTGGTCGAAGCCCCGTAATTTTGATTTCAATATCACCTTGGTTGTTGGCGTCTTTGACTTTCAAACCAGACAGCTCAACCATCCTTTTTGCCAGCTCAATGATTTTGACGGGCTCACCCATGTCCAATAAAAACACTTCACCATTTCCGCCCATGGCACCCGCTTGCATCACAAGCTGAGTCGCCTCAGGAATGGTCATAAAGTAGCGGGTAATTTCTGCATGAGTCAGGGTAATGGGCCCCCCTGACTCAATTTGCTGCCTAAACCTAGGCACCACAGAGCCGCTAGAACCCAGCACATTGCCAAACCTCACCATAGAAATTTTGGTGGATTTTTGCGACTGTGCTTGCGCCTGCAAAATCATTTCAGCCACACGTTTACTGGCGCCCATAACGTTAGTGGGCCTCACAGCCTTGTCGGTGCTGATCAAAATGAATTGACTCACCTTGTGGGCAATAGCGGCGTTGATGCAATTCAAGGTACCTTGCACGTTGTTCAAGATACCTTCGCAAATGTTGTTCTCTACGATGGGAACATGCTTATAAGCCGCAGCGTGGTAAAAAGTATGGGGCTTTTCTTGCGAAATAATCGTCTCGATGCTGTGGGCATTTCTGACATTGCAAAGGCGACTGACAATGACCGTGCTTGACTGACTGCGTTCTAAGTATTCTGTAAGTTCAGTTTCTATTTTGTAGAGCGCCGCTTCGCTCATCTCCACCAGCACCAACTTGCTGGGGTTGCGCTTTAGGATTTGCCTACAAAGCTCTGACCCAATAGAGCCACCTGCACCCGTTACCAACACCACTTGGTTGCGGGTGTTTTTGTTGAGGAGCAACTCATTCGGCCTTGTAATTTCCCTTGTCAACAGGTCTTCAATTTGAACTTCTTTGAAGTCATTGATTGTCAGTTTGCCTTCTGCCAATTCAGAAAGCGTAGGAAGGGTCAGTACCTTGACACCGTATACAGAAATCTTTTGGATGATCTGTGATTTTTGTGATCGGCTGACAGAAGGTAATGCCAGCAAGACATGCGTCACTTCGCGGCTCTTGATAAGCCATTCAATGCTGGAGGTAGGGTAGACTTTGACAGATTGAATGATGGCGCCTTCAAGACTGGCGTCGTCATCTAAGAATCCAATAACCTCTGTATCTCTGGACTGCATCAGGGCCATGGCCAATTGACGACCGGCATCGCCTGCGCCATAAATTAAGGCAAGCTGTGTTTTTGTATTGCCCAAGGCGGCAATAGAGTTGTAGTTTGCAAATAGGATGGCCACTAAAAAGCGGCTGCCTAGAAAGAAGCTAAAAAATAAGGCTGGTTGGGCTACACCCAAAGAATTTGGAATGTTGGTTAAACCATAAAGCGAGAAGAGGGCAAAGATGAAAGCGTTGACGCTGAGTAGGTACAAAGAGCTTTTTGCCAAACTTTTAAGGCCTAGGAAACGGGCTACCGTTTGGTAGGTGCCTGAAGCCCAGAGTGCCCCAATTTGCAGGCTGGCAAGCAGAGCAGCAATGGTCAGGTCTTGGGTGTCAAAGAGTTGCTCAGTGTCATTTGTAACAATGAGCAAAAAGCCAAAGGTGCAGAAAAGGCTGACTGACAAGTCAAAGCCCAAGCTGATCAAACGTTTAACCTGGCGGGGCAGATTGATTAAGAAATTGGTGAACTTGCGTTTCATGATTTTGAAGGCTATTGTAATTTCAAAGTCTTCAAATATGAAATTGATAATTTAATTCGTGTTGTTTAAGGTTCTATGTTTGTTTTGTCTAAGTTGTTGTCGGCTGTTACTCAGCCATTGTTCTGGTTGAGCCTTTGGTGGTTGTTGGCCTTGGTTTTGTTGCCGCGTTTTAGGCGCTTAGCTTCTTCTATGCTCTGGGGCGGCATGCTTGTATTCGGCTTGCTTGGGTTCAGTGCAGTACCTGATGCTTTGCTTCGCTCACTTGAGAGCCAATACAAGGCACCTAATTTGATGCAAAGTGAGCCCTACGCTGGCGTGATTGTTTTAGGCGGTGCTACTGGCAGTCCTAGCGTCTATAAAGCCCACGGTCAAGTGCCCTTAGGTGATGCGGCTGAGCGCATGACCTTGCCCGTTGGCCTCATGCGCAAGTTTCCAAACTTTGAGCTCATATTTTCTGGCGGCGAGGGGCGCTTGGTGCCCACAGGTACCACCGAGGCTGAAATTGCCAAGGTTTTTTATGAGGAGCAGGGCGTGGACATGAAACGAGTGACTCTTGAGTCCAAGGCCAGAAATACCCGCGAGAATGCGCGCCAAGTGGCTGCACTCTTAGGTGAGCGATGCAAGCAGCCTTGGCTATTGGTAACGTCTGCTTGGCACATGCCGCGCTCAATGGCAGAGTTTGAGGCAACAGGTTGCAACGTTACGGCCTACCCAGTGGACTTTCATACGGCAGAAGAGTCTTCTTGGACTGAGTACTCAATGGCTGGCAGTTTAGGGGCTTGGCAAAAGGCCCTGCATGAGTATTTGGGGATGTTTGTTTATGGGGTTACTAGGTGAGGACTAAGCTGACCTGTCGCGTATAGTGTCCTTGATGGACACTTTCCCCCAGCAGTTTGATGTCCTCCATCTTTGGTACCTAGGTAATCCTTCCTCACCCAGTTGCGTCGGCTCACTCCACTTAGAAGACGATGGCGACGGCGTCTCTTTGCATTACAGCCCAGCCTGGTTGTCTTCCGGTTTTCTGCTTAGCGAAGACCTGCCCTTGGTCAACAAGCGGCATCACCCACCAGACATCCTACTTTCCAACTCTCAACGCGGTGCTGGCGCAGTAGACGATGCCCGCCCCGATCGTTGGGGAGAAAAGGTCATTCGTTTTGTGGACAAGCCAGAGCGTTTGTCGCTCATGGAATATTTGTATTTTGCAGGGGACGAGCGCTTTGGGGCTTTGGGTGTTTCTACGTCGGCTACTGAATATTTGCCTAGGCATACCAGCCCGCTGCCAGTCTTGGCCGATGCGCAGCATTTGAGTGAGGTGGCACAGAGGGTAGAAGCTGCCGAGCCTTTGGGCGTGCTAGAGGCCAAGATGGTGGCAGGTGGCGGTAGCCCCATGGGCGGTGCCAAGCCCAAGGCTTTGATCAGCATTGCAGGGGAGCAGTGGGTCATTAAGTTCTTTAACAACGAGCCCATTGATGCACCCTTGGTAGAGCATGCCGCCATGACGCTGGCGCTGAAGGCGGGCATTACGGTGGCGCAAACGCAAGTGATTCAGTTAGGGGGTTTTCATGCGGTGGCCATTAAGCGCTTTGACAGGCACCAAGGGCAGCGCATTCATTGTTTGTCTGCGGGTACAGCGTTGCGTGCAGCCACGCCAATGGGCCAAGAGCCGCAAATGAGTTATCCCGCGCTGGCGCGTTTGCTCAGGCGTGCAGGGGTGAAGCACAACAATGTGAATTTGCAAGACGCCCGCGAGTTGTTCAGGCGCATGGTGTTCAACATCTTGATGGACAACACCGATGACCATGAAAAGAACCACACCCTGTTGGTACCGCAGCCATTTGACAACGGCCACCTGAAGCTGGCTCCAGCTTATGACTTGCTACCCACCAACTCAGGCCAGGGTTTTCAGGAGTTTGGATGTGGGTTGCATGGCAAAGACTCTACGTTGGTGAATGCCATGTCGGAGTTTGAAGCGTTTGGGTTGTCGCTTGCTGAGGCTGAAGGGGAGGTGCTTAGGGTGGTCAAGGTGGTGAATACGTGGCAGCAGCATTTTGCGCAGGTGGGGGTGAGTGAGGAGGATATTGAGAGTTTGGCGTTGAGGATTGATGGGGAGGGGTTGTTGGGGCAGAGGAGGGGGTGGTTTGTAGGGGTAAGACCAATTTAATTTCTGACGGCTCTAGGCTGGTAACCGCCGCTCGCGTCGACGCCATGAATTGGTGCGGCCGACCTATAGCCGTCCTCCGAATTGTGGTCTCTTGCTTCCAGTTTGGGAAAAGCTGACATACGTAGTTTCGAGCGGGTTCGACGCCCATGGGCGTTTACTGAGCAGGTTTCAAAATACGCACAGGTGCTGTGATCCACCACGCTGTGAGCCTAACCAATCAAAAAATGGTCCAGGTAACATAATGTTTGAAAACTTAGCTGGTCTACCAGACTCCGGAAACAACATGCTCATTGACAGACTGTTCCCACAATGCGTTGGCGACAAGGCGCCCCTCAGGCAGTTGCTGTTGGACGCGGCCGCTTCATTTGGGATGGCAGCGCAGGAAGCCCAAACACTAGTCCAGTTGCTGCCTAGCCCGTTAATCGACTCACCCGGCTTTCTGGACATGTCCACGGACCTGTGGCGATACGAGTTTGGCGAGCCATTTATTCTCAACGACCAGCTGATTTTTGGGACCCATATGTTCCTGCCGGTTAATGAACTGCTTTTAGCCAACGGGGCGTTTGCGCGATGGGTGCCGCTAGGGAAACGGGCTGCCTATCTAGCGGTCTTGAATTCTCCTGACAAGCACCCCGTCGCGTTGGCAGAGATGATGCCGGTTTGCCGCCTGCCGTTCACTTTGGAAGTCGTCTACGAGGTGCCCGGCTATGGACCGGGCAATAGGACGGTCGATTGGGCCTTACAAGCGGGAGGTCGACTTATCCTGATTGACGCGAAGAGTCGCACGACGGATTTCATCCAGCAAGCTTGTAACGCTGGCCAAAACGGTGAGATGCCTGTGCCTGAACACGATCACAAGTTGATGTTTAAGAGTATCGAGGGCAAGTTCAATGCTGCCGATCCGGATGTTCAACTGCAGGGCGCATGGATCACAACCCACATCACGCAGAATTGCGTGGAAATCGACAATGCTTTCGCCGCTCTAGATCCTACGAAGGTTCACTTCGCCTTTTTCGGAGATTGGCGGTCCGATGTCAGCCTTTTGGTGCGAAGGGAGGCAGATAGGAAATTCCTGCTGGATTTTTTCAACGTGACGCAGTCACAACGGTTTTTCTTCCAACCATGATGGCTTGTTATGTCTTCTAATGCACCCAAACGACCCATACCCGCCTGCAGGCGTCAAGGGAACTGACATTAGCTGAGAGAAGCTTCGACAAAGGCAATCTCGTCCGTGATCAAGGTCAGAATTTCTGCGTCAAGCATCTGAAGGGGCTTATTAACCATACCTATGTCCAATGTTCGGTGTCGCCAAGTAACCGACGAGACGCCTTTTTTCTTTAATTCATCAGGCCAATTAATTAGTTCACCGCGTTTGTGCGAAACAGTGTTCCTTAGAATCCGAGCAAACTGATACCAAGTCAAACCGAAGAGTTTGTCCGTCTGGGCAGATTTATGGCAGTAGAGTACGAGTGCCTCAAAGCTCTCAGCCACTGCTGATCGCCGTAGCATCTTCTGGAACTCATCGAACATAGCGGGCTGATCCCTAAGGAGCGATGTGGTGTTGCAAAAGACCTTTCTAAGGTCTGCCGTAAATATCAAATCTGGCGACCGCACTTCATGAATCAAGGTGCCGACAAGTTTCCAATTAATAGAATCAGAAAAGCCGAGAAGAATGTTGCCCAACAGCAGATTGCCGTAGACGTGGTGTAGGGCGTTTAGTAGCGCTTTTTTAGTCATTGGCATCATGCCCGTATGTTCATTAGAAGTCTATGCTAACGACCTTGTGCATTGATGTCCTGCGTGCTTTACTTTGCACCGACATATGAATCATGTGTGTGGTCCGGCTGCAAGTAAATATGGCGGGTTGATAGATCGGGTTTTGGGTATCAGCATAGTGGCGTCATCCTGAAGGACAGCTTCTTGCCCAGCGCAGCTAGCCGGGCAATCATGTGCAATAGGCAGCTTCCGCTGCATACAGGTCATTGTCGCAATTGTGGTGCCTCTAGAAGGAGTGTTTTGATCGAATAGATGGATTTGACACCATATGTATTTAAAGACATAATTTAGATTATGACATGGACTGTACTACTTCACGACGACTTTGCTGTGGAGTTGACGGCCTCGGATGAAAAATTACAAGATGAATTGTTAGCTCATGCCAAGTTACTGGCGGAGTTCGGTCCCAATTTGGGGCGCCCAACAGTAGACACGCTTAAAGGTACTTCGCACGCCAACATGAAGGAAATGCGATTTAACTGGATGGGGGATGTTTGGCGCGTTGCTTTTGCATTCGATCCACAGCGTCAGG
>Ga0214919_10007884_pt1 | contig 14233 bp, 11 predicted proteins | sample LL1503_MetaG_FD_177994 | JGI IMG/M metagenome (GOLD analysis project Ga0214919, IMG submission 177994) | Freshwater microbial communities from Lake Lanier, Atlanta, Georgia, United States - LL-1503 | ecosystem: Environmental > Aquatic > Freshwater > Lake | place: USA: Georgia | collected...
TGTATTACAGTACATTCTAAATCTTAAGTTTCTATGTACTTTTTTATTATAAAAATCTTTTGTTATTTCTGATATACTATTTTTAAATTTTATATAATCATAATATTTTTCATCATTTAATATTCTACAAGAAAAATCTGATATAAAATTTTCATACATGTCTATATTATTTTCTTTTCTTAATTTTTTTTGTATTTTATGTTGAAATTTAGCATATGTTTTATGTCTTCTATTACATGAATTATATTGAAATATTTTTTTATTTTCATCAACAATTGTACATAAACTTTTTTTTCCTGGATCGAGCCCCAATATAATATATTCTTCATTTAATTTTTTAATCTGTTTTTTATTTAATTTTTCTAATTCAATATATTCATCACCATTGTTAAATATATTTTCTTGATTTTTATTATTTGCTTTTCTTATTTTTTTATTTTTTTTCATTTTATTTTTATCTTCATTAAACATTAATATTCTTTCTAATTTTTCATTCTTTTTTTCTTCATTTGACTCATACTTATCTTTACGATAATTAACAAAATCTAATATAATAGAAACTCCATCTGTCTTAAATTGATAATTAAAAACATTTTTCTTTTCTCTTTTGAAAACTTTTTTATTAAAATTCAATAAAGTATCAAAAACAGATTTTTGATAAAATTTAGGATTTAACATAATTTCATCTTTACGAATATTGTTAATATCTATTATTTTTAATTCTTTTAGTTCTTTATTATCTTCCTTTGCTTTATTGCATTTAATTTCATATTTTTTCTGATTTTCAATATTATGATTATGAATTATATCTTTTAATTTATTTTTATCTATAAAATTAATTAAATTATAACCAAAAATATCAACTAATCCTGCATGGTCGAAAGTAATAAATTTAGGAACATTATTATTACGCTGAGGAACGATTTGATAAGGTCTTCTATTTAATTTTTCAATTTCTTTATTTATATAAATAGAATAATTAATAAAATCATAGGGACTATCTTTAAGATGATAATTAATATTATCATTTAATAATTTAGGGACTAAATTAATTCTATTTTCATTTAACCAATCTTTATGAATACCTTCATATTTTTCAGTCTTAGAATTGGAATATAAATCAAGTTTCATTAATCTTAAATCATTTTTAATAGTTCTGTATTTTTCATTTCGGATATTTTTATCTTTTATTTTAGAAATATTATCTTTATAAAAATCTAAAAATAAAATATTAATATATCTATTCAAATAATCCTTAAAATGATTCATAATATTATTTTGAAAACAAGTATTCATTTCAATAGAAGCATATTGAAGTATAAATGATAAATTAGAATTATCAAATTTATAGTCAATATGATTAATAAATGTATTATTATAAAATTCAAAAATATCTCTATATTTATCATCATTATCAAATTTAATTTTATCATTATTAGAAACTGTTTTAAGAATATTATAAATAAATTGTCTATCAATTTTAATATTATCATTATATTTTTCAATAATAAATGCTCTTAAGAATTGATATCCATAAATAATAATTTTATTTGTTCTTAAAACAGTATTTTCAATAATAGGTATAAAATCTTCATAGTTATTCAATATATTTTTTAATGAAGATTTAATAATTTTATGTGTTTGCTTTCCTCTATCTATCGGTTTTATATTTTCCATTTTATATTTCTATATATTATATAAAAATATCTTTTTAAGTATAAATTAAATGTATAATTTTTAATGAAAATTAATTTTATATATATTTAAAACTAAATCCATGTGTATTATTTCTTTTGCCAGATAAAACACGTCTAATACTATTACCTAATGTTTTCTCAGTTATATTATTTAATAATTTTTGTTCATTTAATATATAATTTACAACAAATGGAACATAATCAAACATTCCTATATGTTCTCCATTTAATGTATAAACATTAAATGGTTTTGGATTTCCTCTTATTTTTCCTTCTAATGTATTTCCTCTAATTTTTTGTATTTCTGATATTTCTTTTGCTAATTCTGGATTTTTATTAAATTGTTCTTTTTTTAATAAAGATTGTTTTTCTTTTTTATCTTCTGTCCAATAATTTTTCATACTTTCTTTCCATTTTTCAATTATTTCTGGATTGTTTTTAATTTGTTCTATCTTAAGAATAGACATTGATAATTTTTTATCTTCTGTCCAAAAATTTTTCATACTTTCTTTCCATTTTTTAATTATTTCTGGATTGTTTTTAATTAATTCTTTTCTTTTTTGAGACATTTTTAATTTCATTTCCTCTGTAAATTTATATCCAAAATTACCTTCTCCTCCATATGTCATATTATAACCATTTCCATTTTCAAAATATGTATTATATTCTTTAATATATTTTTTTTCTAATAATTTTAATTCATCCTTATTTTTTGTTTTTTCTAGTATAGTCATTTCAAAAGATTTTTCTCCATATAATTTAATTGCTTTATGAAGGATATATTGAGGTTTTAATTTTCTACTACAACTTAAATGTTCTCGTTTTCTTTTTTCAGGATTATATGTTGTTATTCCAATATATTTTTTTTCATTTATAAAATTAAACATATAAACACTATAATATATTTCATTTAACTCGTCTGTCATTTTTATATTGTATATAAGAATAAATAAATATTTTTTATATTAATAATATTATTAATATAAAAAATATTTATTAGAAATTTTTAATAATAAATTATTTAAATCAATACTTTTATTATTAAATAAATATTATAAATTAGAATACAATGAATTTATAAGAGCTTAGCGTAGATAAAGAACTATTTTCTTTCGCTTTCGCTACAGAAAATATTTATTTTTAAAATTTTAATATTTATATTTTATTATTTTCTTTTCTTTTTAAATAAGCTCTTTTATTGTATTCTTTTCTTTTATCGGGTAAAACAGTATATTCATAATTTTCAAAATAATTTGTTTTTTTTATATATTCTTTGTTTTTTTGTAATAGTTCTTCTTTATGATTTTCATAATATTTTTTATATCTTTTTGGTGCAGTATATTTTTTAAGGTGTTCTTTTAATTCAATAATTTCATTTTCTAATTCATTTATTTTATTTTTTAATAAAATATTTTCATCCATATTTTCGATTATTCTATAAATAATTGATATAATATATTTTTATATTAATTATTTATATAAAAATATGAAACATAAAAGTGAAGATTTAAAAATTCAAGCAGTAAAATATTATATGAACATAAAAAATTATAAAAATGTATGTAATATTTTTGAATGTTCTGAAAGAAGTCTAAAAAGATGGATAAATAGATATATTGAAACAAAAAATATTAAAAATATAAAAAGATATGGTTCATATAAAGTTAAAAATATATACATTGATGAAATTAAAAATATATTAAAAAATAATCCAGATATATTTGTAAAAGAAGTCCATAAAAAATTAAAAGATAAATTCAAAAATTATAATATTAGTGAAAAACATTTATATGATGTAATAAGAGATAATAATATAACAAGAAAAAGGAAAACTAATTTTCATTTTCCATTAATAACATATGGAAAATCAAGAAATAGAAAAAAAGAACTAGAATTATTTTTTGATAAAATAAAAAAATATAATATTAATAAAATAATATCTATAGATGAAACATCAATAAAAGGAGGATTATCTCATAATTATTCTTATTGTGATTTAGGTAAAAGATGTATTATAAAAACAAATAATAATTTAATTTTTAAAAAATATACATTAGTAGTAGCAATAAATAATAGAGAAACTATTAATTATAGTATTTATAATAAAGGTGGTATGGATAGCAAAAGATTTGTTGAGTTTTTAGAAACTATATTAAATGATAAAAAAGATCATTTAATAGTATTAGATAATGGAGGAATGCATAAGACAAACGAAGTTAGGAATTTTATAAAATCATCTGGTAATGATTATTTATATATATTACCATATCATCATTATCTTAATCCAATAGAAGAATATTTTAATCAACTAAAACATTATGTAAAATTGGATAAACCATTAGAATTTGAAGATATAAAAAGAAATATTGAAAAATCTATAAATAATATAAAAATAAATAATTATAATAATTATTTTTTACATTCTTTTGATATTAAACAACTAATTAAACCCAAAAAAATATCTACAAAAAGAAAAAAACTCAAAAAATATATTTAAAAATCGGCATTTGAATTCCGAACCGCTGTAAACATCATTCTAAATATGCACGTATTTGTATATTTTTCCGTAAACTCCAGAATATAGCGATGAATCTACGGATAAATTCATTATATGTGAAGGTAAATTTATTATAACAATTTATTCTCATTTCCTACTTTATCTACAAATAAATTCATTGTATTTCCTGAAAAGCATAGTTCTTTTCTTCTCCTTCATCTTCTATATCTCCCACTTTATAATAATGACTTTTATATGTTTTATGTTTATCTAATGATTCATTTACTTCGGAAAATACTGATGGATTTTTTTTTTTTTCTGGAAAGCATAGTTCTTTTTCTACACTATTTTCTTTTGTGTTTTTTTTAAAAAATGACAATGAATTTAGACGTGTTCTCCAATTCATTTCTGTATCTACCGCTGTTGGTGTTGCATCTTCTAAACCTTTTGGAATTTCTGTTAAAACATCAATTTTTAATTTGCGTCTTAATAATATTGAAGCTTCTGATAATTTTGTATATATACTGTATTTTTGATTTAAATAACTTACTCCTTCTTCGCTTCTATGTTCTATATTTAAATGTAACATTTTATATAAATCAACCGCTAATGAATAAAATTCTTTTGATTGTTTTAATTCTAAATCCATATTTGAATTAATATTTAAATATAATTCAACTGATGTTATCGCCCCTATTATTATTCCTATTATACATGTTGTTAATGAAATCCATTGTTGGTCAATAAATCGTTGTAATCCAACAGATGCTGTTGAATTAATAGACGCTAAAAGTATTAATGGTATTCTAAAATATTTACTATATGATTTAAAATAATAATATCTTTTCCTATGATATTCACTTAAATTTACGGAATTTATTCTTAATTTCTCACATATATTTTCTATTTCAGTTGTCCATCCATTCATATATATATATTTATAAAAAATATTATCTTCTTTGATTGTAATTCTTCCATATTATAATACTAAAACAGAAAAGAATATACGCTAAAGCTCCGATTCTTTTCTGTAGTAATACACAAATGAAGCATTCTTAATCTAATTTACGTATGTTGTTGTACAAATTATACAATACAACTATTTGATTATGTGTTGTACCGCCATTTTGCACTTCATACAAATAAATATTGTAGGCATTAACATACAGAGAATCTTTTTCTGAATTATCATCATCTGGTTTGTTAAATAGTTCTGATGGCACAGTGCTATGTTTGGGTTCATCCATAATTTTTGAAATGTTATTCATTATCTCCAATACCAAATGGCAATTTTTTTCACTATTTTTAGTGTTGATGTAATTTTGAAGGGAAGTAAGAAACATCTTGTAAGATGAATTTTTCATATCTTTCTTTATCTGCTCGATATTATCCCTGATAATTTGATACATTTGCGGTTCTTCAATACCTTTGTGTATACTGTGACGCACAATACTACGTTCTTGTTCAAGATAGTGTTGAAGTGCTTGATTACTTTGTAATACACGATTACGTCCTAGCTCACGTTCACGTTCAAGCTCAGATTCATATTTACTATTGTAAGTACGTTCATGTTTACGCCTGAAACTGAGACCAAAATCTTGTTCAGAAAGATTAACATCTTGCCTAGGCTGATTAACATCTTGCCTAGGAAGATTAACATCTTGCATAGGAAGATTAACATCGTGTCTAGGCTGATTAACACGCTTACGCTCAAGTCCTAACAAATCAAGAATAATAGTGATAATATTCCCCATTGTAGATAGTAATAAGAATAAAAAGAATAAGAATAAATAAGATGAAAACTAAATAAATATTATTAATATATATAAATATATAAAATAAAAACCATCAATTTTTTTATAATTATAGTTCTTTATATAATATAATCTTCTATTTTATTATTTTTATAAATTACGTAATAATATTTATTATCAAAAATAATTTTTATAATATTTGAATAACATATTTTTGAATTTTCAAAAGTTTTTTTCCATCTAGTAAAAACTTCAATATTTTGATGACTATAAATTTGATTTATATTTTCATTCTTCAATAATGAACAATCATTGCTAATAAATATCCATCCATAGTTATTATTTGTTTTATTATCTAATGAAAGAAAATGTTTTAAGTCATATGTATCTAAATTACTATTAAAATATATTATTGGTTTTAATTCTTTAAATAATTTTGTATTTTCATCAGCAAAAGTATCAATAATAGATAATATTATCGATTGTTCATTATAATCTATATCCATATGATAGATTAATGTATTTCCCTTCGTAAAATAGCGATGAACATTCATTTCATCTGTATTTTCCTTCGTAAACTCCGGAGTATAGCGATGAACCTTCATTGCATTCCGGTTCTTTTCTGTATTTTCCTTCGTAAAATAGCGATGAACCTTCATTGCATTCCGGTTCTTTTCTGTATTTTCCTTCGTAAAATAGCGATGAACCTTCATTGCATTCCGGTTCTTTTCTGTATTTTCCTTTGTAAACTCCGGAGTATAGCGATGAACCTTCATTTCATTCCGGTTCTTTTCTGTATTTTCATTTTCATTTGCATTTGTTTTTAATAATAATTCTTTATCTACATACTTTTCTGTATACTCATGAAAATAGGGTTGAACCTTCATTGCATTCAGGTTCTTTTCTGTATTATGATTATTATCCTTTGTTTGGAAAAAAAAATTATACGAATCAGTAAATTCTCTGTTATAATTTAATTTTTTTTTTAAAATTATTGTTATATATATAGTTGAAAAAAATAAAAAAAATGACTCGCTATTCATAAAAATAATTATATAAGCATATAATTATTTGTTTTATAAAACGAAAAATAAAAATGTTATTTTTGAATTTATCCTTATAAAGAACTATTTTCAGGAAAGCAAAGTTCGTATGAAAATAAATATTTAATCATGTTCTCATCATAAATATCTTTCTATTTGCTCACACATATCATTCCAAAATGAACATTTATTAAAATAATTTTGTAATAAATCATTTGATAAACCATTCAATAAAATAGATTTATATTTATCTTCTAATTTATATTTTTTTAAAAACATTTCTATTGATTTAATATCAAAAATATTATTTGGAAAAATAGGTAAATCATTATACATTAAAAAGCTATCTATATATCTATTCAGTTCATTTATATTTATTGAGTTTAGATCAATATTATTATCTGAATTAAAATGAATTTCAGGTATATATGTATTATATAAATACAATGTATTATTAATTGATTGTAATGATTTTTTTTTTAACGTATCAATTGAACTATCATATATATTATTATCAATTAATATAGTACTATTATTTCCTGAATTAATTTCTGTATATTCATCAGAAATTGAAATATTTAATTCTAATATATTTTTATATTTATCATAAAATAATCTTCTTATTCTTTTATTAAAATAAATATTAAAAATACCAATAAAATATAAATATTTTACAAAAATTTTTAAAATATTTAAGTCATCTAAATAATAAATATTCATAAAAGAGTCTAAATTAGATTTCAACCACAATAATAATGCAGGTCTATTTATATTATTAATAATATTAAAATTATTTTTCAAATAATTAAAAATATCAATTGCTAATTGTTGATCATTACAGTTTTTTAATAATAACCCATCCCATGTTCCTTGAGACCAATCTTTATCTTTACAATAACATTGACCAGAACCACATTCGTTTATACAATAATAATAAGATTTTTTTGTTGAAAAAATAATTTGATAATAATTTATTGTTTTTTTAATAAGAGAAATTTCTCCATTTAATTTAAAAATATCTATAGTTTCTTCCATTTATGTATTTTCCGGAGTTTACGAAGGAAAATAGTTATTTATCTACGGATAAATCCTTCGATAAATTCATTGTAGTAAACTGAAACTTTAGCGTAAGTTTATGAAGGAAAATATAATTAATAATATTTATATTAAAAAAAAATCATTTTTTTATAATGTATATATATGAATAATACTGAAAATTTTTCATTAAATAAATTTCGTAAAACTAAAGAAAATTATTATAATAATAAAACGGAATGTGAAAAACGTAAAAAAAAGTATGGTATAATATCTAATCCTCGTTTTAAACTATTTGACCAAATATATTTTCACGCAGGTGATTATCGTGATATTAATAAATATGCTTTATTACCCATTCGATATTTTTACTCTAATAAAAAAAATAATAATGGCTTATATGAAGGTTCAACTGAAGTTTATAAATTATATAAAAATATTGATTATACATCTATACATAATACATTTACATATATGTTTAATAAATTTAAAAAAGGTATATTTGTTGCTATTAGAAATAATAAATTAGCTATATACTTACCATTTAGTAATGCCAATTATAAAAATAATTGGGTAAAATATACTTATTTTACAGAACATGAGAAAAAATTACTTCAAAATAGTGATTATACAAATAGTAAAATTAAACATATATTGAATCAAAATATTATTGATTTTCAAAGAAAATATCCAGAACAATTTCAAGGACGTAAAATAGATTTTAATAGAGAATCTTGGTATGCTAATAATTGTTTATTTAGAAATCAATTTCCTAAATATGAAGGTGAATTAAATACAACTGTTATTAAAAATATGTTAGAAACATTAGTAAAAGAAAGAACTGTTCCAGATGTTGAATTTTTCATAAATGACCGTGACTTTCCATTACTTAAAAAAGATTTTACCGAACCTTACGATCATATTTTTGATAGTAATAAAGTGAAAATTGAAAAAATATATCAATTTAAAAAAATGGCACCTTTATTTTCAAAATCTATTACAAATGATTTTGCTGATATGTTGATTCCAAGTAATGATGAATGGGAAATGGCAGCTTCTAATAAGTTTTTTTTACCAGGTTGTTCAAACTCATATCATAAAACACATATTGAAAAATGGAATTATGATTGGAAGAGTAAAAAACCAATATGTATTTTTAGAGGTGGTGCAACAGGCTGTGGTACTACAATTGATAATAATATGCGTCTTAAAGCAGCTCATATATCTGTTGATTATTCTGATATTTTAGACATTGGAATAATGGATTGGAAAGCACGACCTAAAAAAGTTATGGGAACACCAATACATATAATTGATACATCTAAATTTAGATTTGGTTTAAAGAAGCCAATTAATAATATTGAAAAATCTAATTATAAATTTATACTTAATATTGATGGTTATGTATCTGCATTCCGCTTAGCATCCGAGCTAAGTATGAATAGTTGTATTCTTATTGTAAAAAGTCCATATAAAATGTGGTTTAGTCATCTTTTAATAGAATACGAACATTATGTTCCTATAAAAGATGATTTATCTGATCTTGTGTCTCAAGTACAATGGTGTATTAAAAATGATAAAAAATGTGAGGAAATTGCTCGAAATGCTAAACAATTATATGAAGCAAGATTAAATAAAGATGGTATTTTAAACTATTTATTAGAAAAATTAAGTATTATACATCACAATAAAAATTTTAAAAATATGTTAGCAATAAAACCTATTAAAAAATTGAAAAATATTGCCGTTATTACAATATATCGTAATAGTTTAGATGGATTACGTAAAAAACAGAAAGATAGTTTTATTAAACTAATGCATGTATTATTAAAACCATATTGTAATTTTCATATATATATAATCGAACAAAGTGATGATGGAAATTTATTTAATATAGGTAAATTGAAAAATATAGGTTTTGATATTGCTAATAAAAATAAATCTATAAAATACGATAATTTTATATTTAGTGATATTGATACTATTCCTGATTATGATCTAATATCATATTTTATAGAAAAGTTTAAATATCCAGTTTCATTAGCAGTTAGAGGCACGCGATATATGAATAATACTCAAAAAAAAATATTTTTAGGTGCATTATTGATGTTCAATAAAAAACAATTTGAAAAAGTTAATGGTTATCCAAATAATTTTTGGGGATGGGGTGGTGAAGATGAAGCTTTAAAATGCAGACTTGTATCAAGTGGGATTGGGAAATTTTATTATCCTAAAAAAGGTTCTATTATTGATATTGAAGAAACAAAAGATATGAAAACTATTAATAATGTATTGGAAAAATTAAAAATAGTTAATATGGAAAATACTAAATTTGAAAAATTATATGAAGACTTAGAATCATGGAAAAAAAATGGATTGAGTAATTTAAATTATAATATCCATCAACAAGAATCTATTAATGAAAATATTATTTCAATAAAAGTTGATTTATTAAAAGAAATGGATGAAAAAAATAATCCATATTTATATAATATAAAACAAGAAAATAACTTTAAAAAATTAAAAAATATTGTTAAAAATAAATTTAAAGATTTAATTTATGAATATATATAATGAAAAATATGTAGTAAACTGAAGCTTTAGCGTATTTTCCGGAGTTTACGAAGGAAAATAGCGATGAACCTTCATTTCATTCCGGTTCTTTTCTGTAAGTTTAAGGTTATTTTCTGAAAAGCCATTATCTAAAAAAAATGCAAGGAAAACACATAAAAAAATGATGGTATTTAAGTACTAAAAAAAATATAATAAAAATTTTATAATAAATTATATGAAACAAAAATGAACAACAATCCAGTTTCTATAAATGCTTTCTGGAAATCAAATGATTATTCCAAACGTATTGGAATAATGCCAACTGGGGAGGATTTTAGTATTCAACAAGTTCAGGAATACTGCTTTATCGTCAAGATATCCAATTATTGTCGGAATAATCTTACGGACGAGGAGTTTTACGATATAGAGTCGTATATGGCTCAGTTTATGGAACGGTACTTAGAAATAAGGATCATTTTCGAATTCAATATTGGAATAAAATACAATATTGAATTTGAAGAAGATTCAAATTATCAGAAATGGAAAACAGTTTCAATAACAAGTTTTGATGATATTTATCATCTTATTTCATTCTTCACCAATCAGAAATCTTACGATTCTTATAGAATGAGATTTTATTTTGTCGAAGACGCAGAAGTGTCATTCTTATTATCGGTGAGCAGCATTTTGCAACAAAACCCAGCCATTCCTGATTGGGTCAAATATGTTAACTTTAGAACGATCTACCGTGATCCTGGACTTGAGTTATTCATTCAAATATTGAAGTATTTGATTGTAAATGGATCATATGAATTGTGGCATGATATGTTGAAAAACATTAATAATGAAGATACAGATATAATGCCACAGATCTTTGATTCTGTTTTAGAATGTTCGAATAATAATCGCTTTATTGAACATCTATTTAATTCTAAAGTGGTACCAAAATTCGATGCGCAAATGATTCCAGGCAATTTAGACTTTTATTACAAGTTATTATTTGAAACGCCAAACATGGAATTATATAGAGCAATCTTAAATTGCAGATGTATCGGTATTACTCGTATGCCGATACAGACCATTTCTGAAATTTTAGATCGAATGCAAGTTACCCAATATTCAATTGAACTTAAACTCATGCGATCAGCTTTATATGGTGAATGTGAGATGTTTAAATTGATATTCAATAGATATCACAATTTGTTTGATGATATCAATTACCAGTTGGACTTTATGTGCAAATCCTTAAAAGGTCAAGAATTCATGAAAGCAGTGTTTGGTATGCCAACACAGCAAAATCATGAATTAATTCGGGTAAATTGGCGTGGAAAGATAGACATTGCATTATACGTCTTTTGCACTCTTGGTGCATATGAGACATATAATATGTGTGCCGATTACGGATATCCTCAGAAATCCATAATGGATCATATAAGAAATTGTCCAATTCTTGAAACAGAAGAACAAGAATCTTTACATGATAAAATTCAATGTGGAATTAGAGACTCGTCTGTGTTGAATATCTTACTACAACCTAATTTAAACACTGTTACAGAAGAACAGACAAATTCTATTTGTTTGATTATTCGCACAATGTTAGAATCTGGTATTTGTATTAAGGAAAAATATTTTAACCCATTGCGATTTCTAATGATGAAGTATCCAATGGTCTTTAATCCATTTTGTCAGTTTGCTAGAAAAAATTTGCTACATATCATAGATGGTATCGGAGAAGATTGTATCAATGAAGAGTTAGAGTTAGAATCAACTATTGACTATCTAATAGATGAAAACACTGCAATGGAAGTTTGCGCATTTTTATGTTGATAAATTTTCAACCTTTCTTTATAAATAATTTGTTTATACTATAACCTATTGAAAATCCGATTGTATTAAATATAATATCTGTAATATCTTGCTGATTAACAAAATATTCTAATATTTCCCATAATACGCCAATAAAAAATGATAATAAAAATAATTTTGGGCAAAAAAAACCAATAAATATATATAATAATGAATGCGATAAATGCCAATATGTTAATATACAATTTTTCGTATCCATTAAATCATTATATTTAGTGCCTCGATATTTTATAATAAAATCAGTTATATTAGACTTATATTTTATTAAGCAGCATTTAGTCATTATATTATTTAAATTTTTATTATATTTACTACATACATATAATATAAAAATAATAATTAATGAAATAATATATATAGTAAATAATATATAATATTGATTATTGTTATTCATTTTTAATATATAATGACATATTTTTTTATATATAATAAAAATATATTATAATGAATATATTGGAGTATTTATGCGTATATTCCTTCGTAAACTCCAGAATATAGTTCTTTATCTACGCATAAATGCTCCGATAAATTCATTGTAGATAAAAGAACTATACTCCGGCGTTTACGAAAGAAAATATGTAGTAAACTGGAGCTTTTAGCACAAGTTTAAGGTTATTTTCAGGAGTTTACGAAAGAAAATATGTATATTGATAATAAAGTAGTTGTTATTTTGTCTAATGATATATTTTCCTTCGTAAACTCCGGAGTATAGCGATGAACCTTCATTTCATTCCGGTTCTTAGGATGGAATGATGTAAAAAAATCATTAAAATTAAATATTTAGTAAAATTTTTTTATTGTATTTCCTTCGTAAACTCATGTTCTTTTCTGTAATATTCTTTTTTAAAATATGATATAAAGTAATATAATAACTTTTTATTATTCTTAATTTTTTCTAACCAGTTATCTTTTATAATATCAATGTGCTTATGTTCTTTTGCATTCATATGAAGTATTGATAAATATTTTTTCATATCTATTTTAAACATATGTGAATACTTATCTAAATGAAATTGCACACCATTATACTTATATGGTAAATTATATATAAATTTATTTACAGTTAAAAATAATGTTTCATTAGGATAAATACAATTATTTTTAATAATATTTTTAATATTTTTTAGACATAAATTATATTTTACAATAGATGGTTTAATTAACATTACACCTCCATTTATGTTACTATGTTTTGAACATTCATCTAAATCTTTTTTAATATCAATATTAATTTTATAATTATCTAATATTTTATTTTGATTATAATATGTTAATATAGATGGTGTTTTTAATGTAAATATATCATCTATATTTTTCAATATAATCATATCAGATTCTATTATACATATTTTTTTATATTCTATTAATTTATAAGCATATAAAAAATTACATGTTCTAAGTGTATTAAAATGCTGATACAATGATGTAAAATTTTTAATATTATATGTTATATTATTGTCATCATATGGTATAACTTTTGTACAATATTTTTTCATAATATTAATAAATATTTCTGGTGTATCATTTATTGAATACATATATACAATATCATATTTTGTATTTTTTTTTAACATTATTACTGTATAAATTTCTAATTCTACATATTTTGGTTTATCACCAAAATGTATTAAAACAAAAGCATTCATTATATATATATAATAAAATAATATTATTTTCAAGAAAATGTTTAAAATTTCAAAGAAATATTTATTATAAAATATCTTTTTTATAATAAATGACATATAATGTTGATATAATTAATTTATTTCTAAACAAGTTTATTAATAA
>Ga0214919_10007885_pt1 | contig 14233 bp, 14 predicted proteins | sample LL1503_MetaG_FD_177994 | JGI IMG/M metagenome (GOLD analysis project Ga0214919, IMG submission 177994) | Freshwater microbial communities from Lake Lanier, Atlanta, Georgia, United States - LL-1503 | ecosystem: Environmental > Aquatic > Freshwater > Lake | place: USA: Georgia | collected...
TGACAGCTTGATTAAAGAAATTGCGACGATGGCTGAAGGCCTGCCCGAAGGCTCAAAAAAAAACGACTAACGACCCCGGCTGACGGTGGGGCGAGTGTTTTGAATGGAGGGGTGTCGGGGGTGGGGCAGAAGGAATCCGACGAGGAAGATGCGCCGATCGCTCGCGGCGCGGGGGGCACGCCCGCGTATGAGGCGATGCCCAGCGGTCCATCCCCAGAGGAAGAAGCGACTCTGCTGATGGCCCAGCGCGGCTCGGAGGAATTTTATGGACAGGCGCCGCTCGCGGAGAATTTGGCGCCGGTAGCCGCCGAGGAATCGTTGCCCCCGCTCGAGGATTTGGTTAAACGGATTCCGCTGGCCACGCGTGATTTACTGGAAGAACTATTTCGCGCCCGTTTTGTTACGGTCAAGCGCGTGCCAAAATCAGCGCTGAAATCCTGAAGTGGTCCTGCTCAGTCGGATAAAATATCTACTCATCGATTAGGAATGAGTGATCTGGCTATGCGGATCTTGCCGGCATTCAGTTTGGTAAATATTAAATTCCGCCGGGCGATAGGACCGGCCGCCCATGTGGATGAGTACGTCGCCGCTGGTTTGCTTATAAGTGTTATGATCGAGGATGAATTTTTCTTCGTCAGCGGGGGAGATGATTGAATAGACGGCGGCACCAGAGGGCGCCTCGCTGAAGGTATTGTGTCGAATATAAACCTTCCCCGGTTGGGTGTGAGGATTAATTTTCCAGATGAACACATGATGGCCGACCGGCTGGGGATAAATCTCGGACTGCCGGGGCGGCGCTTCCCCCTGCGGGCTGAAGCCTCCGCCGGCATTAACACTAACATTATACTCAAAGTAGATTTCCTGAGATGGCTCGCGGCATTCGTAAGCCGCAAATCCGCAACGACTGAAATGATTATACCTGAAATAAAGTCGCTCGGGGATACGGCGGGTTTCCCCGCCTTGGTGGGTTACCCCGGCGTCGTAAATATTGTCAAAAGTGCAGTGCTCCACCGTGATATCACGGGCCCCATCCCATAGTTCGATGGCATTGCCAAAACGAATGCGTCGTTCGTTGTCCCAGACGGCTCCGCCGATGAAACGAAAATCACACGCCCGAATCACGATATCATGGGCCTGCCCCTGTTGGTAGCCATGCACTCCGGAATTTCGAAAGCTGAGGTTCTCTATAACGATATAGCCTTTTCCTTTAACCAGCCTGCGCTCGCCCCAGAGCACGCACTCGATACTCTGGTAGAAAATTCCTGGATTGGTAGATGCACAAAGTAAAAGTATGCTCTGGGGTGGCGCTTGACCCCCGCCCGCATCGCCCGAGGCGTTGCCCGTATAGTGCCACTCCCCGGGTTCTTTCAGCGCAGTGACCGCCCAACGAAGGTTTCCACAACGCTCGCCCCCGTTGAATACCAAATTGCATACTTTCGTCGCGAACTCGCCTTGATATTGCCAAATAAGCGGCCGCACTTCGATCCATTTGCTGGGATCGCCGATCGCGACTGATCCCATAAATATAGGTTTTTCTCCTTCGCCATAGGCGCCGTAGGTTATGGGTAAATTTTTTTCTCCGTCACGCGTGAGCAAGTTTTCCCGAAAAATACTGCCGCGCTTGAACAGGACGTGGTCGCCTCCAATAAATTCTCGGGCATGATAAGTTTTCCATGGCTCTAAGTGGGTTACCCCGCTGTTGGCATCACTGCCAAGTAAGGGATCGATAAAATAGGTCTTCCCCCTCTGGGCCCCGTTGGGTTGGGCGTAAAGCGGGGGCGTGCTCCGTCGCACAAAAAATGCTCCTCCGGCTAGTAACCCTAACCATTTTAAAAAAGATCGTCTTTTTGGATTCATCTTAAGTTGAGCATTTTAATCGTGCCGCCGTTTTCTGGATGAGCAAATCCCTCCGGCCCATCGGGGATCGGCGGGAAAGGATTCGGCGCTGAAACTGATGGGCTGATTTTTTTAGTGGAAGGAGATAGTGAATGGGGGCAGTCGTGGTCGGCTCAGTGCTGCCAGTTTGCGCCTAGGTGGGGCCGGCCGGACAAATCGCGCAGATAAATGTACGTTTGGACTGCCTGCTGGGCGCAGGGTGGAGCGAGGCTGATGGGTTGGCGGGTGTAGAGCTGTTCGGCGACCCCTTCAAGGTCATCGAGTTTTTTTAGGGTCGGCTCATCCACTGACCAAATTTCTCCGTTCACCGCATGCTGCTCATCGGTTGAGGCGACCATCCCGGGATATGCGCCCAGTGAATAAAGCGTGAAACCGGGCCGCGTGCAGGCGGGGCCGATAAATTGCTGCTGCGCGAGATAATGGTGATTCTGGCCTCCGTGCATCAGCGTGCCGTAGACAAAAATGAGTGTCATGGGCTGAGCGATTGCGATGCAGGGACCGCGAGCGCGGCGCAAACCAACGCGGTGATGTTATCACGGCCGGCGCGTTCGAGGGTGGCGTCGATCAGGCGCTGGGCGATCGGGGTGGTGGCGGACTCGCGGATCATTGCTTCGAGTTGGCGATCCCAAAGACCTTCGATCAGGCCATCGGAGCAGAGTAAAAATCGATCGCCGGGCGTGAAGGGCAGGGCGCCAAATTGCGGTTCGATGAATTGATGTTCTGCGCCAAGGGATTGGTGCAGGGCGTGGCGCATGGGATGCGCTCGAGCTTCACGTTCGGTGAGTTTCCCCTGACGGCGCAGCCAGCCCACGTGGCCATGGTCGTGCGTTAGCTGAATGAGTCCGCCGGTCGCCGGCAGATGGTAGATGCGACTGTCGCCAATATGACCTAAGTAAGCCCAGCCGGGGGTGAGCCAACACAGGCTGAGCGTGGTCCCCATGCCGCGGCATTCTTCGTAGGATTCACCGAGCTTAATTAATTCCTGATGAATCTCGCGAAAGGCCTCGAGGAGGATTTCCGCATAGCCGCTATTCGGGCCAGGCGCGGCGCCGCGGAATTTTTTGGGCATCAGGCTCGTGATTTTATCAATGGTTATACGGCTAGCAAATTCCCCGGAATTGGCGCCGCCCATGCCATCACTCACGGCAAAGACAAAGTCGGCTTTCGTCCATGAGGCCTCGCCGTTCTTGCCGAGGTAGCGAACTTCGTGGCCATCAAATTCCAGCGCGAGGAAGCGGTCTTCGTTGATCGGGCGAACATGACCGCGGTGCGTTAGACCTGACCAGCGGAGGTGCGGTGACTGAGAATTGGCGTCCGCGGTGCTTTCGCCCAACACGGTCGCGAATTCAAAATCGATCAGGCAAAAGCGACCGTCGCTCCGGCGGTAGGTGATATTGCGCAACTCGGGGTCATCGTGGCGAACGCCAAAGGCCGTGAGTTCAGCAAAGAGTTGCTGCATTCTGGCCGGGTTCAGTTGGTCAACTCGCGAGCCGCAATTGGTGGTAGTTATTTTGAGATGAGTTTCATCAACTTCCAGCAGCTGCGGCACGAAATCGCAGCCGCGAGCTTCGAGGTAGCGAAGGACTTTAATCTCGTTCTCAAAACGCACAAAAGCCTCCGGACCGCGGAAGGTTTTGTGGACGCTGCCATCAAAACCGATGCGGACGAGCGCGCGTTGGGTATCTTTAATCTCATGCATGGGGCTGGGGGAGAGACGATTTGCGGGGGAGGGGGCGGTGGCAAGAGTGCGCTTTGGTCTGGGTTGGCTAAATTTAGCCCAAAATTGATAAAAGCTGAGTCATGTTATCAAAATCTCTTTGCCTCTGGCATGTGAGATGCTGGATTAGGGCTTAAGTTTACCCCGGCCCTGCTGCCGTTTCGGCGCCAGTGTTCAGGTGGTTTCCCCCTTAACCTTAAATCATATGGCTAAATATAAATTGGAATACATCTGGCTCGATGGCTACACGCCGTTAGCTAACCTGCGCAGCAAGACGCAAATCAAAGAATTTGCCAGCTTCCCGGCTCTCGCCGATTTGCCCCCTTGGGGCTTCGATGGTAGCTCAACTCAGCAGGCCGAGGGCAAGAGTTCAGATATCACCCTGAAACCCGTCGCAGTTTTCCCTGATAGTACCCGGATCAATGGGGTGCTCGTGATGTGCGAAACTTTCCTGCATACGGGCGAGGCGCATCCTTCGAATTCGCGGGCTACGATTCCGGATGATGCCGGGACTTGGTTTGGTTTTGAGCAGGAATATTTCTTCTACCAAGACGGTCGCCCCTTGGGCTTTCCGGTCGACGGCTATCCCGCTCCGCAGGGTCCTTATTATACCGGCGTGGGTTACAAAAATGTCGGCGATGTGGCGCGCGAAATCGTCGAGAAGCACATCGATATCTGTCTCGATGCCGGCATTAATCTTGAAGGCATCAATGCCGAAGTGGCGAAGGGTCAGTGGGAATTCCAGATTTTCGGCAAAGGCTCCAAGAGCGCCGCCGATCAAATGTGGGTGGCCCGTTATATCCTCGCGCGCTTGGCGGAAACCTACGGCATCGATATTGAATGGCGTTGTAAGCCCATTTTGGCGCCCTTCCAGCAACCGCTGGATTGGAACGGCTCCGGCATGCACGCCAACTTCTCCACGGCGCACATGCGCGATGTCGGCGGCAAGGCTTACTTCGAGAAATTGATGGCGGCCTTTAATCAATTCCGCGACGAGCACATCGCCGTCTACGGGCCGGAGAATCATCTCCGGTTGACGGGCCTGCATGAGACGCAATCCATCGATAAATTCTCCTACGGGCTGGCCGATCGCGGCGCTTCGGTCCGCATTCCGCACAGCTTTGTTAATAATGGCTACAAGGGTTACCTTGAGGATCGTCGGCCAAATTCTGCCGCTGATCCTTATTTGGTCGCCGGTCGGATTCTTAAAACAATCCAAACGGTCCCGACGAAGTAGGTTTCCTATAACATGTAGCTTTGAGCTGCTGACCGCGTTCACCGGCTCTTGCCGAGTCGGGTGCGGTATCCGAACACCGAGGATTTGTCTCCTCGGTGTTTTGTTTTTTAGGACCGGCGCTAGGACTTCTGCCGCCGTCGTCGTTTCATGAACGGTAGATGCAGTTCTGCGGTGATCGTGTCTTTACCGTCTTGCACCGTAAATCTCGCGCCTTTCGCCGTTTTCTTGGCTCCAATTACCTTCAGAAGCTTGTCCTGAACGTAAGGCAGACGGAAATGAATCGTGCACGCGTAACGATTATCAGGTGCAGAAATCACAGTGACCTTGTTCACGATACCTTCAAGGAACTCTTTCTTCGCCTCGTCCTTCATCGTCTTGAGCTCAGTAATCCGAGTGCCGAAATCGATCATCCAGTTGGTCCACCGCTTCAATTTATCCGCATTCTTGAGTCGAGAGAGTAGGTCGAGCTTACGCGCCTCGATCGATTGAAGATGTTCGTCGAGATTCTTCAAGATAGCGTCAACGACGTCGCTGCCACGTTTCTGCAGGATGCGGCTAGATTCAACCGAGACGACCGACCGCTTGATCTCCTGGATTTCACGTCCGGTACGACGAATCTGCGATTGAAGACTCTTCGAACCGATTGCCTCGGCTCCGTCTGCCTTCTTGGCGTTGAGACTCAGCTGTTTGATCTTCTCTTTGTAATGATGCGATTGCTCGAGTACTTCGACGACCGTTTTCCAGATGAATTCGTCGGTTTCCTTGATTCTGAGATACGGTCCGCAATTACACTTTGTGAGGTTCATAGCTCGAGAGTACGGATCATCTCTGAGGCGTTCTCTCCGCGTGCAGTAATAGACCGAACGTCTTTGAGTCGGATAGATTCTACCGCCTAGCACGCTCTCACAGTGACCGCAGAAAAGCAGTCCGCGTAAGAGGTAAAAGTTGCGCAGATTGCTCTCTCCTGCGCGGTGCGTCTTACGGTTCTGTCGTGCCGCGTTGTAGTGCTGAAGCAAAGACGGTGAAAGAATCGCCTCACACTGAATCTCTACGGTCTCCTTGTACTTCTTGTCCGTGACCGTGTAACTGCCGCGATAATGCGAATTCGAGAGTAACGCTTCAACGGAACCGAGACTCCAGATCTTGTTTCCTCTGCGCGGTCGCACGCCTTTTTCAATGAGTGATTTACGGATTCTTTTGACGCTCATTCCTTCGCAGTACTCCAGGAATATCTCACGCACCGTCTTCGCTTCTTCCGGTTGCACGACAAGCTTCCTATCGACGACCTTGTAACCGTACGGCGCCACGCCTCCGATCCAGCAGCCTTGGCGCAGTCGGCTTAGCTTGCCGAGTCTCATGCGCTCGGTCCGCAGCGTGTTATCGTAGGCGCTAATCTCCGAAAGAATTCCGAGGAGCAGCTTGTCCATCGGATTTGAGAGCTGAAACGTGCCGGAAGCCGTGTGCAGCTTTACATCATTCTGCAGCAGCTTGAGACGGATAATGCTCCACGTCGTCTCATTGCGCGAGAGTCGGTCGGTATTGAAGACCCAGAGATGCTTGATCTCGCCCGATTCAATTCTCGTCAGGATCTGCGCCAGCTCAGGTCGGTTAAGAAGGTCGTCACCTTTGCTGCTTTGACCGCCTTCGTTCCAGACGCGCGACTTCATGCCGAGAACCTTGGCACGATCGATTCCTAGCTGTTTCTGCGTGTCGAGCGAAGTACCGTCCTCTTCCTGAGCGGTAGAACTGACCCGAGTGTAGATGTGAAGTGTATCAGACAAGGTTAACGACCTTTCGTTGGCAGTCGGTATCGTGATCGATGTATCTTTGTGTCGTTTGCAGGTTCCGATGACCAGCCATCACTTGCACGTCTCTTAGCGAACCGCCGACCAAGCTAATCTTCCGTGATACATTGGTGATGAATGTACGGCGACCCGAGTGTGAAGAACAACCCACGTATTTTAGATCGGTATACCAACGCGAAAACATGTTCACGACCGATTGAGCAGAGGTGCGCGGCGAACGCTCCGAGCGAACAACGTATGCGGTGCTCATATTGAACTCAGGCGCAGCGCTTTCGTGCTTCAAAAGGTCTACCAGCGACTCTCTCAGCGACTTATTGAGCGGAATGACTCTGCCCGAGTGTCCCTTAGAGGCGACGTTGGTCAGATGGATGGCTTCGCCGACGACTCCATCTGCATTTACGATCATTTTCCACTGCAGGAATGCGATCTCCTTGGACCTCAGACCCGCCTTTGAAGAGAGCTGAAAGATGACTCGATTCCTGACGCCGTTTCGGCGACTGGACAGGTAGGCGAGCATCGTTTCTACCTGTTTGTCAGATAGAATCTTAGATTGTTTGCCGATAGACATGTGATGATTAGCGATTGGTTATGAAATAACTGATAATCATCATATTATAATCAGTCTCAAAGTAAACCGGATTGCGGTCATTTTATGCCATTCTGGATCAATGGTTTAGGTAATCTGAGTATATTTTATACCAAATATACTCAGTTCGGGCGGCAGGAAGGCGGTAGGAGGGCGTTTTCGGACAAATCTATCGGGAACCAATGATCCAGAGATTTCAGCCAAAATCTATACGATCTTTCTTATGAATAAATCATATTCGAAATCGATCAATAACCGCGAAGTTAACGGAAACGTGAATGCCGCCAAAACCAAGGGAGTCTTAAGTCCAGAAGGGCAACTTCGGACAAATCTATCGGCAACCAATGCCCTTAAACAAAATGAAATTTTGGAGCATAATAGTTCCAAGATGAAAAAACATAAAACTAAACAAAACATTAACCGCGAAGTTAACGGAAACGTGAATGCCGCCAAAACCAAGAACACCGTTCGTGAATTCTTACACGCAGCCGAGCGAGGTGATGCAAGAGCGCAGTTCATCCTAGGCTGTAAGTACATCGCCGGCAAAGGCGTGCGGAAGGACAATGCTAAAGCAGTGAAGTGGTTCCGTAAGGCAGCGAAGCAAGGTCAGGCTGACGCGCAGTTCATCCTCGGCATGATGTACTACAACAGCTTCGGCGTGCCTAAGAACAACGCCGAAGCCGTGAAATGGTGGCGCAAGGCGGCGGAGCAAGGGCTTGCCAACGCGCAGACTAATCTCGGCACCATGTACTACAACGGGGAAGGCGTGCCAAAGAATGATGAAGAAGCCGTGAAGTGGTTCCGCAAAGCGGCAGAGCAAGGGAATGCTAAGGCGCAGTACAACCTAGGCATAATGTACCGACGCGGAGAAGGCGTGCGTCGGAACAGAGCTAAAGCCGTGAAGTGGTACCGCAAGGCGGCGGAGCAAGGTGATGCCGACGCGCAGGGCATATTGAACCATTATTATAAATGCGCCGCGTGAGCTAGCTCAGTTCACCTCTCACTATTTGGATTACCGTAACTAAATGATATGATTCAAGAACTTCAAAACAATACACAAGACGGCGGCGCTTACTTCGCAAAAATGGCGGAGGAGCAACCGGAGGGCGTTGCCTTTACTAAGGTAACAAACACCGAAAAACCGCAGAAACCTAAGCGTAAAAACGTCCGAAAGATCAGAAAACGGATCAAGAAAATGATCCGGCTTCTGGAAACTGGAAAGCAGGTCTCACGAGCACGCCTTAAACGGCACTTAGGTGATGACGCACTACGGCAATTGGACCTCGAATGGAAGGATGAGCAGAAATCTCGTAACAAGAAACCTGCTGCTCTTGTGAAATATGCCCGCCTTATACGCGACGCATGCTACTATGAGAGCTTGTCGGAGAGGTACTATAGTCGAGGTGCTTTTAATAAACAAATCTGCAATAAAGCAGATGGTTTATTTGATGAAGCATTTGCTCGGCTAAGGGAAGCTATACAACTAGACGGAAGTCTGAGTGGGTGGCTGGATCGAGGGATCGAAGAGGCTTCCCCATGCGCGGCGGGTGCTCCGCGTCCGATTTGGAGCAAGTACAACACGGTTTTTGGTTCCTCAAAAATCAAGAATCCGAATCACAATACCAAAAAGCAGTTAAAACTGATCCTGCTCTGCTCTGAATTGGAAAAATTAACCGTGAGGAAACTGCCTCCAAAGCCAGCCACGGCTTCGTTTGGTACTGGGACTTTCGTGTTGGGACGAAAACTCGATTTCACGGTGTTCAAAGTCTGATGAAACGCCCAACCTCTATGTATAATTCTAACGAATTCCTGTGGGTAGAACGCTATCGTCCACAAAAACTGGACGACTGTATCCTTCCAGAGGGTCTTCTAAAGACCTTCAAGAGCATCGTTAAGTCTGGTCAGATGCAGAACATGCTCCTGACGGGCACCGCTGGTCTTGGTAAGACAACTGTTGCACGCGCAATGTGTCACACGCTCGACCTCGATTACATATTAATTAACGGTTCGGAAGATTCCGGTATTGATGTTCTGCGGACGAAGATTCGCCAATTTGCGTCTTCGGTATCTCTCCAGTCCAAAGGTTCCAAGGTTGTCATCTTGGATGAAGCAGACTACCTGAATCCATTTTCAACGCAGCCTGCTCTGCGTGGCTTCATTGAGGAATTCAGTAACAACTGTCGGTTCATTCTTACGTGTAACTACAAGAACCGAGTCATTGAGCCGCTTCATTCCCGCTGTGCCGTAATTGAATTCAATACGTCCAAGAAACAGTTGGCATCACTTGCCAACGCTTTCCTAAGACGTCTGGAGTTCATCCTTAAAAAGGAAGGCATTCAGTATGAACAAGCGGTAATCGCGGAACTCATTCTCCGCTTTGCTCCCGACTGGCGCCGAGTACTCAACGAATGCCAGCGCTACTCGGTCTCCGGTTCGATCGATAAGGGCATCTTGGCAAATCTTTCCGACGCCAACATTGATGTCTTGATAGAGGCGTTAAAGGGAAAGGACTTCAAAGCTGGTCGTGCTTGGGTGGTTAACAATATCGATGTGGGACCACCTGCGGCAATCTTCCGCAAGATTTACGACCATATGAGCGGTCGTGCGAAGCCCGAGAGTATCCCACAAATTGTTATCACTTTGGCGAAGTACCAATACATGGCTTCCTTTGTTGCCGATCACGAATTAAACGTTGTGGCGTGCATTACAGAACTCATGGCGTGTGCCGAATGGAGGTGATACTATAAATTCACCGAGTCTCTACTTAAGACGGCTTTCCCCGGAAAATCTCTCAGGCTAACCGAGCGGCAGACTTTGATTCCTCGATTGATGTATCTTCGGACCGAGCGAATTTGCACCTCGTCGAACCGGAGATTGCCGTTTTCGTCCTTCTGAGCTTTTGTTGAGATCAGATAAGGAACGTGCTTATTGATCGGGCGTTCCTCGAACACCTCACGTAGTTTCTGGCAAAACTTGGAATTTACGGGAGGTTGATTCGAATCAATCCACGTGGCGAGGGTCATTAAAATGTCGTTCAAGGTGGCACCGTGGATTTCTACGCCTGCCGTTAGCTCGTACTGCCCGAATCCAATGCTCTTTGACTTCACATCTCTAGGGTCGATTCCACGGTCTTTTAAGCGCTTTGTCTGCTTTGCCTTAATCAGACCCTCGATTTGCTCCAGTGACTTGGAAACTGGCACGTTCAGCGGTACCGCGAGGTGCACGACGTCGGGGTGGAGAGTAATGGCGGTCACCTCCCGCACCAGCGTCTCACCGAAGAGGTGCTGATGGTCTTTCCACCAAGCATCAAACTTCACCGCACGAACATCGCCCCAAGGTGCGTAGAACTCGGCTGATTCCTTCAGGTGAGGCGCAAAGTCGAACAACTTATCTTTGCCTACTCTTACAACGAGTGCTCGACCGCTGGCGGCACCTCGGTGGCAGAGCTTGTAAAACTCGAACCAAAGGCGGAGGTGCTGACGGCGGGATTTAACCAAAGGAGTTCTCAATGGCGTTGCGAGTTATGTGCGCTGCAGAGAATCCGGAGTAATTTCATGATGGTAGCTCTTACTCCTGGGTGATAGCCGTTGCAACAGACAATAGGTACGTCGTCACCAAATTCTATGAACCGTATTCTTAAATCACTGCTCGTATTCGTCCTTCTCGCTGCTGCTGGATTTGCTGCAGATGACTTTGCTGAGACGAAGAAGAAGGCAGAGGCGGGCGATGCCACCGCGCAGTCCAAACTTGGCGAGATGTACGCCAACGGTACAGGCGTGCCGAAGGATTTAGTGCAGGCGGTTTAGATTCCACTGCCTCAGCACCCAATGCCTTTAAGTGTTCCGAATTAGTAGTAAAATGAACCGGAAAACTCTGGAGTGGAGCGTGACGTTAACGCGGCTCGAACAGGGTATCCCTCGAAAACGTAGCCTATCGCAGTATAAACTGTATCTGGCGCGTACTGGCAAAAATGAGATTGTATCCAAGAGGTGTATTCAGACCAGCAGTTGTTCCAATATGGCTGAGCGATATATAACTGGTATGTGTCGGGATCAAAACTCTGGGTCGGGCCATCCGGGTAGGCGCCGAGATATTGGCTAAATTCCACACCGTCAGAGCTGCTTAATTCGAATGTGACATAAGGCTCGGCATAGGTTTGGAAAATCCTAATAGTTCCTAACCCCGTGCACCAAAGATAACCGTAGCTATCAATGACGACCGCTGTCCGATAATTTGACGCGTGTGTGAGCATTCCCTCAGTGGCCAGAGATCGGGTCGCTAGAAAAGCTGCTTGAAGCAGCGCAAGCCATATCAGGTTTTTCAGTTTCATGGGTAAGAGTTGCTAGCTAAACTATTTCCAAGTCCCTTTTGTGAAGTCCGAAATGCTATCGAACTTTTCTTTCTGAGTGGGTTGCAAAGTCGATTTGAACTGCTCGAAAGCCTGCCGACGTTCGGCGGCGATCTTTAATTGTTCCTCGCTCGGTTCTCCGTTTGTGATGCGAATTGCCGGATTGGAACCAATCTTTTCCCAATTGCTTTTCTGATTGGGCGATAAGCTTTCTACGAATGCTGTTCGGTTGGCTTTAACCACCTCCCGTCTCTCTTTCTCGTAAATATTTTCCCATGCTAAGTTGGTTGTAGCCCCGATCGTCTCGGCCAAAATCAATCGCCAGCCGTGTTTAGCATAGAATTCGATGATACCTTTTTTTTCCTCCGAACTTAGCGTGGCCCAACTATTGTAAATATCAATCGGTAGCTGCTGCATTTGCCGAAGCATTGGATTCGCATTCGAATTAATCCACGCCTTCGTATAGGGTTGTGGTGCGTCAGCGTTGGTCAGCTTACTAGCGCCAACGGCAAATTGTAACACTGTTTCGTTCTCGGTCCCCCGCTTTTGAAGGGTAATTTGGTTCAGTTTGATTTCCATAACAACGAAGCCACTGAATTCGTCATTCACATTAACCCATACCTGTCGTTTCGTCGAGTTGTCGCCGATCGACGCGAATGGCTTACCATTTTCGAAAACGACACCTTGTAACTTAAATTTCTGCGCCACGTCGCTAGGAATCTCGGGCGACGACGTCGTGGTTGTTAATGTCCTAAGCTGACTATCTACCCCCAGCAAATTTGCTGTAAGGATTAGCGTTAGTGCAGATCCCACCATAATCGAACGGGCATTTTTATTCATAACAATATTGGCACTGAACTGGCTCAACTTCACGTAACACTGAAACCGCAGCAAAGTGGGCGGAAGAGTGCGATCAAAAAAACCACTTTTTCTAAGGTGGCAGTCAAAGGTGAGCTGGATTTTGCCGGTAAGAATTAGGTCAAGCCGTGTGCAATCAAGTGCAGATTTTCATAGGCAATCGGGTCTTGAATACCTCCTCGGCACTCAGGCTCTTCGGATGTTCGCTCTTCACGAGGCGCTCAATATCAGCCAACTCAGCTCTTGCACTCGCAACGAGCTGACGCTCGAGCCGAGCCGGTCCAAAGTGAGACGTGGCGGCTTTGGATGATCATTCGGTCTGAAGAACGATCAGGGATACACTTGCGCCGCTGTTTAGCTGCTTTTTAAGCATTTGCTGCACTTTGAAGAGGTTGTCTCTGGTCACGGGCTCAATGACCTCAAACTGGGTGTGATCCTTGAGTCTCTTGTTCAGGTCATTACGAGTCACTTTTCTGGATGTAATAGGGTCATTCATGTTTTAATAGGAGCTTTCCCAGCTCTGGATGCTTGTGGGTGCTGGTTGCCTGATGACGGGACCTTGTTTGATGACATCTGGTGCTTGTAAGACCTGATGCACCTTTGACTCTTCAAGTAGATAGTGAGTCACGAGTCTTACTAGCTCAGATGTCATAAAGGATTGGTTTCTCCTACAGGTTTGCTGGAACTGATCCTTCAGTTGTTTGGGTATGCGAAAGTTCATAAGGAAGAGGTTATTTTGGTGATTCATAATCTTATTTATAATTGATGAACATTTATTGGTCATTTACTTGGTTGAGTGAGAGGAATGAGTATTCAGAGGATGACTGTGTGATTCGGTAGAGGATTCATCTCCGAGGTGCTCAGGAGTGACACTGTGGTTGGATTCAATCAGTATCTGCCTTGGTCTGGATTACTCTTCGTCGAGGACATCGAACTCGAAGCTTTCGCCTTGTGAGTTCAATAGGTAGCAAGAGTCGACGTCGGTTCCTGCGTTCTCCTTCAGTTCGAATGGAATACCGTCGTAGGTTAGCTCGAATGTCTCGACGACGTGGGAGTCGAGTCCGAGACACTTATCAAAGCTTACGGTCATGCTCAGTTTCTTGGGGTCGAAGCTTTCGTAGATTCTTACAAAACGCCAAGAGTCGTCGGATAGCTTGTCCATGATTGCTGCATATTGGTCCTGCGGTGGCGTTGATTGTCGGTCTCGTTTCAGCGCCTCCGCCTTGGCTTTCTTATAAAGCTTGAGCAGCAAAGTATCGGAGCCAGGGACCATCTTTTCGTCGATCTCAAGTTGAAGTGGTCCATCGCGTGTGGCGCCGCTGACTTCGGCAGAGCCGTCCAACTCCTCGTATTGCTCGTACGACATACCGTTTTTGGCGCAGTCGGTGAACTCATCTTTCGTGAGCCTCAAGATGCAGACCTCTGCCTCTGAGCTTAAAAGGGTGAGCTCGAACTCCGGGACCTTGGATACCTTGTGACGACCTTTGACCACGTGAACAGAGTCGGAATCTGCTTTGAAGCCTTTGGCGCTCTGCCAGATCAATTCATTTTCTTTGAATTGCTTTCGGATACGCTTCTTATCGGGAGCACTGACGCCTTTGGAAAATAGGAGCTTTGTCGTGCTGGCGGGTTCCACGCCTTTAAAATTTAAAGCCTCTTGCGGTGATCCCCCGAAATCCGGGCCACTTGTAATGTTAGTCTGCGGCTCTAAAAGGAGCCCAGACCATGAAAGGCAAAAGACACACGACGGAACAGAAGATCCGCATTTTGCGGGAAGCCGACGGCG
>Ga0214919_10007886_pt1 | contig 14233 bp, 3 predicted proteins | sample LL1503_MetaG_FD_177994 | JGI IMG/M metagenome (GOLD analysis project Ga0214919, IMG submission 177994) | Freshwater microbial communities from Lake Lanier, Atlanta, Georgia, United States - LL-1503 | ecosystem: Environmental > Aquatic > Freshwater > Lake | place: USA: Georgia | collected 2015-03-15
TGTCTGTTTTGTCTGTTTTGTCTGTTTTGTCTGTTTTGTCTGTTTTGTCTGTTTTGTCTGTTTTGTCTGTTTTGTCTGTTTTGTCTGTTTTGTCTGTTTTGTCTGTTTTGTCTGTTTTGTCTGTTTTATCTGTTGTGTGTATTTGTGAGTGTTGCATAGCATGACCTAATAAAAATGTTGCAACGGTTGCTGCGCCTGATAAATCTGTTTTCATTTCAACCATATGTCTACTGCTTTTTAAATTTGTTCCTCCAGTATCAAATGTTATACCTTTACCTAGTAAAACATAATCAGGGTTTCCTATATTATTATTATTATGTGTATGCGGTTCATATTTCATAATTAATAATTTGGGTTCATTATCTTTAGAACTACCTTTACCAACACCTAGCAATAATCCCATTCCTAGTTGTGTTAATTCATTTTTATCTAAAACATCTATTGTAATGTTTAGTTTATTTGTTTTAATATATTGTTTAAGTATATTTATAAATGTTGTTGATTTAGATATATTTGCGGGCATATTTATTAAGTCTCTTGTAATAAAAACTGTTTTAATTGTATTTATTAATATGTGTAGTTGTTTCAGTAATGTGTCTGATTGTAATTGTGATTTTAATTTAATTACAACATTAATTTTATTTATATTAAATTTATTTTTATTTTTATTGATATCGTGTTTTGTTTTATATTTTGTAAATGTATAAGATGATAATAATAATCCTTCTAGGATTGAATCTATCATAAGATCTTGCATAGTATCATTAGTATCCTTAGTATGCCTAAGCGTTTTATATTGGTATCTATGTTTAGTAGCACGCGTTATTTTGCGTGTTGCATTACTTTTACTTTTACTATTACTTTTACTATTACTTTTACTATTACTTTTACTATTACTTTTACTATTACTTTTACTATTACTTTTACTATTACTTTTACTATTACTATAGTGTATAGATGTATCAATCAGATTAAATTGTATTATATTATTTGATTTTACTATAGTAAAAATAGTATTCCCAGCAACACGTAAACTTTCTAATAATTCGCTATTATCTAGTTTATTAAAATCTTTATTATTTATTATAATAATAAAAATTTGATGTATATTAGTAAATGGTTGTCTAGTCGTGCTAGTATTGCTAGTATTGCTAATAGTATCAATATTATTATCAATTGTTAAGCTAGCAACATTAATATTATGTTGTTTTATATTTTTTTCTATATGTTTGCAAATTGAATTATATTTTTTATTAATATTAATATAATGATTAATAATATTAAATAAATGTGTAGTGTTAAGGTGCGTTATTAAAATAGGTATAATACTATATCCAAGTGTATGTTGCACGGTATTTGAATGTGTAATATTAATATGTAAGTGTGGATTATCTGTAATTTGCATTATATCTGATGCCATATGCATTGATAGTTTATGTTGTTGCGTTTGATGTTGTTGCGTTTGTTGTTGTTGTTTAACCATTTATATATATTTGTATTGTTTATAAATATATATTCTCTAGATGTTATTATCTAGAAGATGTATAGTTGGTTCCTAGATGTTATATATTTAATGAATACTATACTATATTATATTATATTTATTTAAGGTAATCTTGTAAATCTTGTAAATCTTGTAAATCTTGTAAATCTTGTAATTCTTTTATTTCTTAAATAAAAATATTAATATATATTAAAGATTATTATTATAGTATAATTTATTAAGTTTATAAAATGGTTTATACTAATAAACAATGTTCATCGCGTGCGTCTCGCAGTATTCGAAATTCTAAATCAAAATCTAAATCGAAATCTAAATCTAAGCAAATGAAATCTAGAACATTAAAAGGTGGTTATTCTAAAAACACACATATGCAACAAGATGATGGTAATATGAAACCTATTATGCATAAAGGTGGTTCATCCTGTAGTAATGAAAGTGTTGAAACAAGTAGTCCTAAAAGTGAAACCTTTAAAACATATTTAAATAATTTAAATACTAAATTAGATATGCCTTTGAAAGGTGGTGTTCGTATTCTTAAACCAAGCACCTCACTACAAAAAGCAGGTGGTTATACTACAGATCCTAGTAAATTTATTGCAGGTATGCCAGAATATGTAGGTTATGATGATTGGGCACCCCCAGCACTTATTAATGGTGCATTACAAACGGGTAGTGGAAATAATCCCGTATGTGGCGCAGGTGCAATGCGCGGAGGTAATAAAAAACAAGGTTCACGGAAATCTAAAGCATCACGTAAATCACATAAATATAAAGCACGTGGTGGTTATAAAAGTAGCAAACCTATTGATTATGATAGCGCATTTAATGGTAGTAAAGGTGTATTTGCATACCCAGATGATATGAATAAACGAACATATGACGAATTACAACCTAATTATTCAGTTAATGCTGTTTAAGCATATGAATATATATATATATAAGAACAAATGCTTTTATAGAAAAGTATTTATTATTTCTATGTCTACATTTTTCTATGCTTTTTCATAATAAGCATTTTTTATTTAATAATTATAATTTAATAATAATTTTATTATAATTATTATTATAATTATAATTATAATTTAATAATAATATTGTTTTAATTATTACAATCTACAACAATCTACTATATAATGGCAATATGTCTCAATATGATAGTTAAAAATGAATCAAAAATTATAACACGTTTATTACAATCTGTATTACCTATTATAGATAATTATATAATATGTGATACTGGGAGCACAGATAATACACCACAAATTATAACTGATTTTTTTAATCATCATAATATACCTGGGGAAGTAATATATGAACCATTTAAAAACTTTGGTTATAATCGCACATATGCATTTAAGTACGCGCAAAACTATTATAAAAAATTACAATTACAATTGCAAAAACAAATGCAAACACAAACGCAACACAATAATATTAACACAAATGAAATGCATGCTTTACTACTAGATGCAGATATGATATTAAAAATCGAACCCTCATTCAATAAACAATTATTAAAAGAAAGTGTATATTTACTTACACAAAAACAATCTAGCATATCATATTATAATGTAAGATTAATAAATTTAAATATACAGGCACAATGCTTAGGACCAACACACGAATATTATGATTATCCAAAAAGCACATCATCGCAGAAATTAAATTCATTATGGATTTCTGATATAGGCGATGGTGGTAGTAAAGAAAATAAATATAATAGAGATATACAATTATTAACACAAGGTATAGAAAATGAACCAAATAATGAACGCTATGTTTTTTACTTAGCAAATTCATATTTTAACTCTGGGAGACATAAAGAAAGCATACAATATTATATTAAACGCATCGCAATGGGCGGATGGATTGAAGAAGTATTTTATTCACATTTAAACTTAGGGCACGCATATAAAACTAATAATCAAATTGAACACGCAATTAGCACGTGGTTAAATGGTTATAATTCACATCCATCACGCAGTGAAACTATATATGAAATTACTAAATATTATCGCGAAACAAGTAAGCATACTATCGCACAAATGTTTTGCACGATAGGTAAAAATATTCCCCTACCTATTAATGATGTTTTATTTATACATAATGATGTATATAATACGGGTTTTGATTATGAATTAAGTATTATAGGATATTATACGAAATACCCTAATTTACATAAACTAACGTGTTCTTTAATGAATCGGGCACCCGATAAATATGCAAATCTATTAAGTAATTATAAATTTTGTTATCCTAAATTATCACAATTTTTAATTAAACAAATTGGTAATCAACCTATAACGGAAACTATACAATTAAATATATTTGATAAACCAACATCACACATTATATATGGTTCAACACCATCGCTATTTAAAATAAAAGCAGATACATTATCAGGATATAAATATATGTTAAATATACGTTATGTTAATTATAAATTATTAGAAAATGGTGGGTATTATATAGCAGATGAAGAAGGTGGTAATATTATAACAGTTAATAAAATATATGAATTGGATGCGGATATGAATTGGAATAAAAGCACACCTACAATTTTATTACCATCGCTACCATATGAACCATCACAACCAAAAACAAATACACATAAGCAAAACCAATATATTGGTATTATAGGGATTGAAGATTTAAAACCATATTATAATTATAACAGTCTACATAATCCGCAATCACTAATTGCATTTATGGGAACAATTCAACACCCATTAACACAGAAAAGAACTATCGGGCACGGTGAGATAAATTTGAATATGCCATTAATGAATACCTCATCAAATGAACTATATAAAACTGTTAATTATTCAGTAGTTGAAAATGATTTTAATGCGTCATGTGAAAAAAATTGGGTATTTTATGGTGATTATAATATTATATATAAATGGTATCCATTAACAATTGGTAAAATAATTAAAAAACCACGCACAGATACAAATACTATTGTAGGCAATGATTTATTTTTACATATTGAAAAAACAATAGTAATGCCACCATATTTTACACACGTACGAGGATCAACAAATGGATTTGAATATAATAATGAAATTTGGTTTATATGTCATATTGTTGAATATGGAACACCACGAATATATTATCATTTATTTGTTGTATTTAATAAAATAGATATGACACTTATTAAATGGTCGCATTTATTTAAATTTGATGATGCTAAAATTGAGTTTACATTAGGATTAATTGTTGAAGAACAACGCATAATTATTTCATATAGTAAATGGGATAGTTGCCCTACTATAGGAATATATAATAAAGAAAATATTGAAAAAGAATTATTTTAATATTAGTTATGTTTTAATTGTTTTTACTGTTTTTTTTAATTGTTTTTTAATTGTTTTTAATTGTTTTTACTTGTTATCTTATACGTGTAAGTACAACTTGTATATCAATATTATATGTATCTGTATTTGCATTAGATGCTATGCCCCATATTGATAAATAGAGATTGCTATTAAAATTAGCTGATGGTATAAATAATATTGATGCTGAACTAAATTGGGATACATTACTTAATGTATTTTGGTTTACAATACTCATATGACAGTTATCAATAGTAATACCATCACTTATAACTGAATTATTACGTATATTTTTAGTGTTAGCAGATGTTGGTGGCGAGTCTGACGACGTTGATAATCCAATCGCAAAATTATATATATAATTTGAAGTTATGTTTTTCATACATATATTAAATATTATTAAATATGCTTCCCCGATTTGAAAATTATTTATTGTATTATTACTATATATACACACCGGGGTTGTGCTTATAACATTTGTATAATTTGTATATGCATCACTACCTAATACATATGATGATAATATAGTACCTGTTGCACCTGTAGCACCCGTAGCACCCGTATTACCTTGTATCCCAGTAGCACCAGTAAAACCTTGTATTCCTGTTGCGCCTGTATTACCTTGTATCCCTGTAGGTCCTGTAGGTCCATCGGCAGGAACAGAAACAATTGCTAATATTATGGGATTATTATGGCCTATTGCCACACCACCAGAACTTACTAGAACAACAGGAAATGTATAATATGAATTAGTATATACTACAGGCACACCATTTACTTGCCATTTTTGAAATCGTGATGAGTCATCATGTTCTTGTATAATTAAAATATCATTAATTTTAATTAATCCTAAAAATAAATCAATATCAACGTGTGGGGATACATTTGATAAATGACTAACGCTAATTTGTGTAGATGATAATATTGTTCCATTATTCCAATATAAAGTTCCATCATTTGGAATACCTGTATATTTATTAGTATCAGCTTTATAAGAATAATAGCTTGTTGAGTTTCCTGATGTACCCGTAGCACCCGTAGCACCTGTATCACCCGTATTACCTTGTATTCCTGTAGCACCAGTAAAACCTGTATCACCCGTATTACCTTGTATACCTGTAGCACCCGTATTCGTAGAAAGAGTCCATTGTGCCGGCGCATTATAACCGGCAGACGTAAGTACATATCCAGATGTACCAGGATTATATATATATTCTTGTGTACTAATATTGAATGTAGTTCCCAATGATACCGCACCAGAACTCATTACTGATAAAGCAGATATTCCATTATTATAAGTAATGTGAGTACCGGCATTTCCACCAGTAGAAAGAAAATCAGGCATTAATGTAATAGATCCGCGAGCATTTCCTATATATAAATTCTTAGATTGTTCGCTTAAATAATCTGAACCACTATTATAAGATGTATTATTGCGACCAAACACAGCATAATTATCTGTCTCTGATGCATTACGATCTGATATATAAATATTCGCGGAAGCACTGTCTCCGACACTATTATTCTGAATTGTTATACCAGCAAGAGAACCAATATCATCTTTTGCAACTACAATACCTGTAGGCACTGTTGGAATAAAAGATAAAGGTCCTCCTACTTGTATATAATTATTAGATGTAAACTTTAATGTTGCACTTGCACCAGAAACATTATTGTTATTAAAAATTATTTCTCTATTTGCACCCGCTATAGGACCGGTAGGACCCGTATCACCTTGTATTCCTGTAGCACCCGTATTACCTTGTATCCCAGTATCACCCGTATTACCTTGTATCCCTGTAGCACCCGTAAAACCTGTATCACCCGTATTACCTTGTATCCCTGTAGCACCCGTATCACCCGTATCACCGTGTATCCCTGTAGCACCAGTATTACCAATTGGTCCTGTTTCAACTGATGCTAAAGGAACGCTTGGAAATCGTTTCGTAGGAATTAGTATATTGACAAGTCCTACATAACGATTAATATATCGTGTAATTCTAATTTCTGTTAAATACCCGTTATATATATTTGATTTAGTTTCATCATTAATCCCAAAAGATAATGTTGTCATAAGATTTGAATAACTTGATAATATTATTTGTTGCGTATCAATTAATGGAGCATTAGGTGTAATAATATTACCAACATATAAACTAATTTTACTATTATATGATGTTATACAACAATAATACCAATTACCATTTATAATATTAGATACTGTTATTGAAGGTGGGTTTGTTGTTCCCCAAAACATATTTAATGATAATACATTTGATTGTATAATACACGATATATATGTTCCACCAGTAGTTCCTCTTATATAAAGTAATGTATTTTGTGAAGCATTGCTAATATTTGGTTTAAAATAAAATTCGATTGTATATTCATTATCAAATATAAATGGTAAATAGTTTGTTAGTGTTATTCCATCTAACCCATTAAATAATATACTTTTAAATGTTTGAGTATCATTTATAAAAGAAGGAGACTCTGTTGTAAAACTACCAATATTTGATGTATATGAAAATACTGTATTTGTGCTACTTGAGGAATCATCAATTAATGGAGGACCACCAACCCAATTATTATAACCATCACAATGCATTAATAAACACGTATTATGATAATATGCATCAGTAGGTATTATATTACCTGCGGGACCTGTCATTCCAGTAGAACCTGTATATCCTGTATAACCTGTATCACCTTTTGCACCTTGTATCCCTGTAGCACCTGTATCACCCGTATTACCTTGTATCCCTGTAGCGCCTGTAAAACCTGTAGCACCTGTATCGCCTTGTATCCCTGTATAACCTGTATCACCTTGTATCCCTGTATCACCTGTAGCACCTTGTATCCCTGTAGCACCTGTATCACCTTGTATCCCTGTATAACCCGTATAGCCCGTATAGCCTGTAGCACCTTGTATCCCCGTATCACCTGTTGCGCCTTGTATCCCTGTCGCACCTGTATCACCTGTAGCACCTTGTATCCCTGTATAACCTGTAGCACCTTGTATCCCTGTATAACCTGTAGCACCTGTATCACCTTGTATCCCTGTATCACCTTGTATCCCTGTATAACCTGTAGCACCTTGTATCCCTGTAGGACCTGTAGCACCAGTATTTTCTGCTATACCTGGGCTACCTGTATATCCTGTTGGACCTGTTTCAACTGATGCTAATGGAACATTTGGAAATGGTGCAACGGGAATTAATATATTTGTAAGTTCTCTATAACGATTAACATATCGTGTAATTCTAATTTCAGTTATTAATCCATTATAATAGTCTGATGGGATGATACTATTTTGCTCACCACCAATTGGTACAACACCACTAGAAGACCCGTCTGATATTATATTACTTCCAAATGCTACATGCATTTGCGAGATCTTTGTACCATTAGTTACTAATATTTGTTGTGTTTGACAATCATCAGTAAATGTATTAGTTGATGTATTACCAACATATAAACTAATTATACTATTATATGATGTTATACAACAATAATACCAAGTATTATTATTTAGTGTAATAGGGGAAATAATTGGATTAGGGTATAAATTTATAATTATATTATCATTGTCTTTGTCTTCACTAATATAATTAAGAGATAAATATAATTTATTATTTTTTATATAACAGGTTATATTATTCTGTGTGTTTATATCTGTTAGTGCACTACCAATAAAAAGTAATGTATGTTTGATTTCATCTTCTGTATTACTAATAATTGGTTTAAAATAAAACTCAAATGTATAATCATTATAAAGTATATTAGGAATTTGTGAAGATAATAATAATGAATTTGTATTAGCTTCTGTAAATGATATACTTTTATATATTTGCTCAGTATTATTATTATTATAGTTTGTAAATGGTGTATCCGTATTAAAATTTGTAATATTTGTTGTAATCTTTATATTAGCACTATTTGCAGAATCATCAATTAATGGTGGCACCTGAATCCCAGTCCATCCAGACCATCCAGTATATCCATTGCAATGCATTAATAAATATGTATTACGATAATATTCATCCATAGGAATAATATTACCATTGGGTCCGGTAGGACCTGTAGCGCCTGTATTTGTTGCTGTACCAGAAATTCCGATTGACCCTGTAGCACCTGTATAACCTGTAGCACCTGTAGCACCTGTATTTTCTGCTATACCCGGACTACCTGTATAACCTGTCGCGCCTGTAGCACCTGTAGCACCTGTAGCACCTGTAGCACCTGTATAACCTGTAGCACCTGTATCACCTGTATAACCCGTATCACCTGTAGCACCTGTATCACCTGTATAACCCGTAGCACCTGTATAACCTGTATAACCTGTATAACCTGTAGCACCCGTAGCACCTGTATAACCCGTAGCACCTGTATTTTCTGCTATACCCGGACTACCGGTATGTCCTGTAGGCCCCGTTTCTACTGATGCTAAAGGAACATTTGGAAATCGTGTTGTAGGTATTGGTATTTCTGAAAGACCTAAATATCGATTAACAAATCTTGTAATTCTAATCTCTGTTATTAGACCATTATAATAGTTTATATTATTTATATTAGAATAAGTGTTTTCTGTGTATAATTCTAATGTACATCCAATAGCTATTGACATAGCGCTAGCACTATTATATGCAAAAAAATTAATACCCTGTAAAGTTATTGGTTGTTCAATTAATAGCGCTATAGTAGTAGTTGTTTCACCAACATATAAACTAATAGTATTATTATATGATGTTATACAACAATAATACCAAGTATCATTTAATATATTAGGACTAATTATTGTAATTGGTTCTATTGGTTGTATTGGTGATTGTGATTGTTGAGTTATAATATTTAAATATAAATCAAGTTGATTTGATTGAATATTAGGTTTTATATAACATATTAATTGATTGCCTGTACCATTCTCACCTATATAAAGCAATGTTTTTTTTATTATATTAGCCATACTTATATTTGGTTTAAAATAAAATTCAATTGTATAATCATTAGTAAATATATTAGGTATAGTATTAGATAATGTTATATAACTAGACATAGTGCTACTTGGTGGATTGTTTGTAAATTCAATGCTTTTATAGTCTTGTGTGTCATGTATAAATGGTGTATCAGCTTCTGTTGCTAAAAATCCTACAATAGTTCCTGTGAAAAGCGTATTCATATTATTGGCAGAATCGTCAATTATTGGTGGTTCACCAACCCAATTACTATAACCATTGCAATGCATTAATAATACCGTATTATGATAATATTCATCCATAGGAATAATATTGCCATTTGGTCCTGTCGCCCCCGTAGCACCTGTATTAGTAGCAGTTCCAGCAATACCTGTTGGCCCTGTCATTCCCGTAGCCCCCGTATATCCTGTAGGTCCCGTTTCAACTGATGCTAAAGGAACATTTGGAAATCGTGCTGTAGGTATTGGTATTTCTGAAATACCTAAATATCGATTAACAAATCTTGTAATTCTAAGTTCTGTTATTAGACCATTATACACACTATTTGAATATTGATTTATTATTGTTCCCTCAGTTTGTGTATACGCAAAACACCCAATAGACAATATTGATATCATATTATTTTGTCCATATTGTGGGTTTATACTTGACGAACAAATAAGTGATGCTATTGTATCATTATTAGTAATATTACCAACATATAAATTAATATTATTATTATATAGTGTTATGCAACAATAATACCAATTATTATTATTACCTATAAGTTCATATGTTGGTAATATTGCTGTTGAATTTACTGTTAAATGTAAAACAAAATTAGAATTTATAGTATTATATTGTATATAGCATGTTAATGCATTTGTACTATTTGGTGTAGAACTTGTAATATAATATAAATTAATCATTGTATATGTATCTGTACTATTCATATTACTTATATTTGGTTTAAAATAAAATTCAATTGTATAATCATTATTAAATATATTAGGTATAGAATTTTCTAAAATTATGCCAGCACACCCGTCAATTGTTTCATTTGTAAATTCAATGCTTGTATATGTTTGTGTATCATTCATAAATGGAGTATCCGTTGAAAAATTTTCTATACTTGTTACACCATATGCATATACTTTAAATATTGTATTAATACTATTGGCAGAATCATCAACTAATGGAGGGTTCCCTGTCCAACCTGTATACCCATTGCAATGCATTAATAATACCGTATTATGATAATATTCATCCATAGGAATAATATTGCCATTGGGGCCTGTAGCTCCTGTAGCACCGGTTGCCCCTGTAAGTGTTGCGCTTCCAGGTAGGCCTGTAGCCCCCGTATATCCCGTAGCCCCAGTATTACCCATAGAACCTGTAGCACCAGTAAGTGTTGCGCTTCCAGGTAGTCCTATTGCACCCGTAGCACCAGTAGCACCCGTAGCACCCGATGATCCAGTCATACCTGTAGCACCTGTAGAACCCGTATAACCTGTAGCACCTGTGTTTACTGATGTACCAGGAATACCAGTAGCACCGGTTGCCCCTGTTGGTCCAACTGATAGACGTGTAATAGAAACTGTTGAACTTTTCATAACATAAATATCACCATAATATGACGTTGACTGTGGATGAACAAAGAAATTAATATAATCATATGGGTTTAATGTTTGGTAAATTGTTAATGGAATCATTGCAGGTGTTGATAGTGCACTATTTAAATCTATAGTACAACTCCAAATTTCGCTACCATTTTTTTTAACTGTTATTAATACAGGAACAGAAACCGATGTCTGGTTATAAACCATATCAATAAGCAAATTCATTGATATTTCATATGTACCGACAGTTGATACAGTAAAACACCCATCAGCATATGTAAATGTGATACCTTGTGATGATACATTGCTAACGAATGATGCATCATTAATAAAAGCATCTTGAGACGCCGATATAGATCCTGAAGTTGTATTACGTGTGATACTAAGAAATTGATCAGATGTTGCACCTATTGAACCGGTTGGCCCGGTAGGACCCGTACTTATTGCTCCTGTAGCACCCATAGGACCTGTATCTCCCATAGCACCTGTATAACCTGTATGACCTGTAAAACCTGTATTTCCTGTATCCCCTGTATTACCTTGTATCCCTGTATAACCTGTAGCTCCTGTAGCACCGGTTGCCCCTGTAAGTGTTGCGCTTCCAGGTAGGCCTGTAGCTCCCGTATATCCTGTCGTCCCAGTATATCCTGTAGGTCCCGTGTCTACTGATGCTAAAGGAACATTTGGAAATCGTGTTGTAGGGATTGTTATTTGTGAAAGACCTAAATAACGATTAACATATTGAGTAAATCTAAACTCTGTTAATAATCCATTATAGAAGTTGTTTTTATAATTATAATAAAAAGGTGATTCTTGTTGAATTGGACGACATCCAATATATAAAGTTGTATAATCATAAGATATACTATTTTGTATTCTATTTACTTGAATAGACTTACATAATGATGCTTGTGTATTATTATTAATATCACCAACATACAAATTAATATTACTATTGTATGATGTTAAACAACAATAATACCAATTATTATTTACTATAGTTTGTGTTATACTTGATGATTGAGATATTATATTATAGTAATTATTAGTACTAGTACTAATATTAGTAATTAACATATTTATATTACTATCTTGAATATAACATTCTAATATAATTGAAGAACAACTATTTATTAAACTAATAAGTGTGTTATTAGAAGTATTTGAAATGCTTATATTTGAATTAAAATAAAATTCAAATGTACAATCATTATCAAATATATTATAAGAATTTGAACCATTTAATGTTATATCTCCAATTCCTGTAAATTCAAGACTTCTATATGTCTGAGTATCATTTATAAAGGGGGTATTTGTTGAAAAACTTGATATATTTGATGCTGAACTTATACCTAAACTATTAGCAGAATCATCTGTTAATGGTGGTAGACCTGTCCATCCATTATATCCATTAAAATGCATTAATAATACAGTATTACGATAATATTCGTCCATAGGAATAATATTGCCATTTGGTCCTGTAGAACCAGTAAGATTAATACTTAATGAAGTTGTAATATATGATGGTGTAAGATTTTGGTAATATGTATTAAGTGTATAGGATTCATTATCATTATTTTTTGCTGTTAGTTTTAATTCTATATAGTAGTTTGGTGGAATAATGAATGTTGGTACATCAATATAAGTAGTGTAATTTAATACACTATCAGGTGATGATATATATATATTATCTGATTGTGCATATGTAGTTGTATCTGTTATATCTCCATTACGAACTAAATTTAAATACCATTTAATATATACACTATTACTATTTGGTAAATCTGTTGTTATTGTTTCAATATCATTTAAATTAGCATATAAATTTATTAACCATATGCCAGACGGTATTATATGTTGATTTGTAATTGGTGGCATTAATGTAAAATTAATTATTTCTGCGTTAACACCTGCATGTAATGTATTGCTTTTAATTTTTTGTTCATATCCTGTATTATAATTTAATCCATAATATAGAGAATTATTATATGTTATAGTATCAGTATTATAATTCATAAATAAAGTTAATCCCCCAGAATTACCTTTATCACCGATGGGGCCAGTATATCCTGTATATCCTGTATATCCCGTATATCCCGTATATCCTGTATATCCCGTATATCCCGTATATCCTGTATATCCCGTATAACCCGTAGGTCCTAAATCATTTGTAGAAAATGCTAAATTAATTATACTAGAACCATTAACACCTGTTGCACCTGTAGCACCAGTTGCACCAGTAATAGATGCAATTTGTAAGTTTTGCCCTACAACACCATCTGATGCGGGTAATATAAGTGTATAAGAGTTTGTTGTTTCCGTATTTGCTGTTAAAACTATATTATGTGTTGTATTAGTAGTAGCATTAACAGAATTAAAAGTAATATTATTACTGCGTGATGGTAAAGATAATGGGGCATTAAAAAATGACATATTTAAAGTACTTATATGTGTATGTGTATGTGTATGCGTATGTGTATGTGTATGTGTATGTGTATGTGTATGTGTATGTGTATGTGTATGTGTATGTGTATGTGTATATTATTAATAATAATGTATAATATATAATGTATAATATATTTATATTTAGTTATATTTATTATAAATTCTTATTTAATTAGATTTATTATAAATTCTTATATATTATGTATATTTATTTAACTATTATAAAACTTATAATTAAAAATGATAAAATGATAAAATGATAAAATGATAAAATGATAAAATGATAAAATGATAAAATGATAAAATGATAAAATGATAAAATGATAAAATGATAAAATGATAAAATGATAAAATGATAAAATGATAAAATGATAA
>Ga0214919_10007887_pt1 | contig 14230 bp, 8 predicted proteins | sample LL1503_MetaG_FD_177994 | JGI IMG/M metagenome (GOLD analysis project Ga0214919, IMG submission 177994) | Freshwater microbial communities from Lake Lanier, Atlanta, Georgia, United States - LL-1503 | ecosystem: Environmental > Aquatic > Freshwater > Lake | place: USA: Georgia | collected 2015-03-15
GACCGTATTGAATGCCAAGCTCGTCGACCCGAAGCGCTGGTTGACTTCGTACTTGAAGCGCTGCGTGGCGGGGTCGAAGCCGCGCACGTAGAGCAGCGCCTGGTCAGGCTGCACCGTCGTGCCCCAGCCCTGCAAATTGTTCTGCCCGTGGAGCATCAGATCGGCAGCGCCAAGCGGGTTCGAAATGCTGAACGAGATGATCGCACGCTGCGGCAACCCGAGCTTAAGTGGGTTGAACGAAATCTGCATGTTCGCGGTATGCGTCATCGGGCCTTCGCAGCTATTCCGCGTGGCCAGTGCTCCGAGTTGGTTCTGCAAGCAGCTCTTCACATTGGCAGAGGCCGACGCGAGCAACTGCGTCATGGATGTCGCGAGCGATGCGTCGGTGGCCGTCGTCGGGTTCGGCACGAACGCGCGATCATTCGAATAGCCGTCGCCGTTCACGTCGCCAGAGGTCATCGGCGTAAAGAGATTACCAGAGCGCACATTGCCGTTCCACGTCACGCGGACGGCATCGAAGAAGTTGTAGCCGAGCGAGTACACAATCTGATGGCGCGACGCGTTCGCCGACCGATACCAGTCCACGCTCAGCGGGTTGCCGACGGTGCTCGTGAAGCCGCGAACTTGCTCCTTCACATCGGAGAACACGTAGTTCACGCTCCACGACCATGTGGTCGAGAAGGTCGCCGGCGAAAGCCGAACAGTGAACTGCTTGCTTTCCGAATGCAGATCAGACCGCGCCTGATTCACGCGATTGTAAAGCGGGGAGACGCGCGATCCTGCTGCCGAAATCGCGCCGGAGGTGGCCACAATGCTGGTCGGCGCCACGAACACGGGACGTCCACCTTCGCTCGCCAAGCTGAACTGCGTCGTGGGGAGAAAGTTCAAATCCACGTTGCCGGGCTGATTCATGTTGCTCGAGTACGTGACATCGAACGTCGCCGAGAACCGGTTGTTCAGAATCGGACCCGCCCAGTTCATGTTCGCGCGCAAGCTGCGCTGCGCTTCGTAATCCTTGGCGAACATGCTGACATTCGGCGCCGTGCTGCTGAAGCCAGAACTGCCGGCGCCGGTGGCGCAGCTGTTCGGAATAGCCGACGAATGGCTCAGATACCCCTGCCAATCGGGCGATGGTGCCGCAACGCCCACACACGTCACCTGCTGCACGGCACTCGGCAACCCAGTGTTGTCGACCGCACCGGTCATCAGGGTCGTCGCCGGGGTGTTCTGGAAGAGGCCGATGCCGCCGCGGATCACCGCACGCGGACCGCGGAACGCCCCTTCAAAGCCCGGGATCTGCTGCGACGTGCCGTACGTGTAGGCAAACCCGATACGCGGGCTCGCATACAAACGATTCGGCACGTAGTTGTTCGACACACCATAAATCGATTGGAGCCCGGAGTTCACCGTCGGCGTCGACGAAAGCTGGTTCCCGTCGACGCGCACACCGTACTGAATCTGCAGTTCCTGGCTCTGACGGTACGAATCGCCAAGTGCCATGGCGCCAACAATCTGATTGCCATTGCGCGTGCGCGGCGACAGCGAGCGCGTGAACGACGCCGGCGTGCCGTTGGCGAGGTCCGTGAGCGAGTTGAAGCTGAAGGAGCCCAGCGCGTTGGTCGTTGCGTCTTGGTCATAAGTGTCGCGACGCAACTCGGTCGAGAGCTTCACGCGGTGCTTGTTGTTCTCGCTGAACCACGAGAGCTGGTTCGTGAACTGCGTGCTCGACGTTTGGTTCGACGAGTTCAGGTTCGGACTGCCACCGAACGAGATTGTCTTCAGGCCGTTCGTGCCGTCGGCGAACGTGCTGTTGATGCGCACCGAACCGCTCGGCTCAAGCAGATACGGGTCCGAGGCGTTGCGCGAGCTGTTGAAGCCCACGGTCGACTCGCTAAGGAGCAGCGAGAAGAGGTAGCCAGAATGACGGGCCTGAACTCCACCACTCATCGTGGTGCGTTCGCCGTTGTGCGCGGGCATCTCCGTCTGGAGGTTCGACACCGGCGACGCCTTATTCCACGACGCGTTCATCGTGAGGTTGAGCGCGGTACCGCTGAACGACGTCGGCGGCGTAAGGTCAAAGGTGCCGAGCAGCGAGCCGGAGTCGGTCAGCTTATTCGACGGAGCGGCCCCGACGGTGGTCGGGATCCCCTTAAGCGCCATAATCCCGAGCAAGCGCGTCACGGAGTCTGCCGACACACCGGTCGTCTGCAGCGCGAGCGGATCCATGTTCAACAGCGTCGACAGCGGATTCGAGCGGCGGCCGAGCTGGTACGACACCGAGTAGAACGCCTTGTCGAGCGAGAATGCGCCCGACGCCAAGCCGCCAAGCGAGATGTTCGTGTACTGCTGACCGAGCGCACGCCCCGCGGCGTCGGTCCACTGCAACTGCGGCGTGTCGAGGTTCAAGCTCATGGTGCGGATCTTGAAGTTCGTGCCCGACCGCGTGCGCACACTCAACTGGCCGCCGCTGAATCCACCGCGCGACACATCATACGTGCCCGTGCTCAGCCCCACCGAGAGCGATGCGTCGCGCGGCAAGTCCGACGCGCTCGAGTTTTGGCCGTTGAGCGTCGTGCTGTTCTGGTCGGCCGAGAGGCCGAGCACCGAGAAGCCCGACGGATCGCCATCGGCACCCGGGATCAGCGTCACGCCGGGGAGCGATGCGGCCATGGCCGCAAGATTGCCCATATCAGCCGCCGAGAGCGCCGAGACACTCGCTGTCTTCTCGGTGCCGGAGATGTCCGCATTGGCTTCCACGCGGTTCACCTTATCGCGCGGCGCACTGATGCGCATTGCGTCAAGCTCGGTAGTTTTCGACATACGCGCATCGGCGATGAGAATATCCTCATCGGCGGCGCGCTTGATCTCAAAGCGGCGCGGGGCGTAGCCGAGGAACGTGTAGGTGACGAAATAGTCGCCCTCCCCGTTCGGGAAGGTCACAGTAAAGCGGCCATTGCGGTCGGTCCGCGCCTCGCGGTTCACGGCGCCGGAGAGCGAGGTCACGACGACGCGGGCCCCCTGAATGGCCATCGAGTCGGGGCCGGTCACTCGGCCGCGGATCACGTCCACCGTCTGCGCGCCAAGTCGGGCGGCCGAACCGATGAACAGGGAGAAGACGAACAAAAGGGTCAGACGCCAGAAGCGCACAGAAAGGACCAGATTCGAGAAAAAGAGAGCGGGGGGATGGACCCTTTCTAGACGCGCGAGCGGGGCAAATCGTTATAGAAGGGAGGCATTACGGTGCATTGTTCGTCCTCCTATTCGGTTTTCGTTCGGTAATGACGGGTGTTTCGGTCTCCTGGGCACTGTTTCGGTGTTTATTCGCCTATCTGTGATTGTTGCCGGACCGCCTCATACAAAGCGATTCCTACGGTTGTCGAGAGATTCAGCGACCGCACGACGTTCGACGCCATCGGCATGGTCACGCACCGGTCGGGGTACCGGTCCAGCAGCTCGCGCGGGAGCCCGGCCGTCTCCCGGCCAAAAATGAGCACCGTATCCGCCGCCGCCGGTGCGAGCGGCGCATCCCAATACCGCCGAGTCGCTCGCGTGGTGAAGAACCAGGGCTCGCCAAAGGTTTGGAGTTCGCGCTCGAACGCCTCCCAGTTGGGCCAGACACGGAGCGGCACATGCTCCCAGTAGTCGAGTCCCGCGCGCTTGAGCTCGCGTTCGTCGAGCGAGAAGCCCAACGGCTCGATCAGATGTAGGGTGGCCCCAGCCGCGAGGCAGCTGCGCCCCACATTGCCGGTATTCCAGTGAATCTCAGGATGAACGAGGACGACGTGGAGGGCCACAGCGTTGTTCCGCACCAGAATGTGGAGGACGACAGGGGATCGATGCTCTATAATTAGCCATGGGCGCGGCTCATGCGCCGCCGAGGCGCCGCCGATGCGCCTTGGTCGTCACGCAGTCTCCCTCGACTCACTAGGCTCCAATGCTTTCGATGCTTCGTCCCCTCGCACTGATCACGGCGGTCACGACTCTGGCTACGGCGAGCGTGGCGACCGTGGCGACCGCAGCACGTCGTTGGAACGCCACGGGCCACGAGGTGATTGCGTCAATCGCATGGAACCATCTCACCCCGCAGGCGCGCGCGCGCGCGGTGCAACTGCTGCGCAATGGTCCGCCGGAAGCGCACTTGGGTGACGCCGAACCGACCTCTGGTTCCTCAGCCGAACGCGAGAAGGCGCTCTTTGTGCACACGTCCCTGTGGGCCGATCAAATCAAGGGACGCTCGGCGCCAAACCACGCCTATGATCGACCGGTCTGGCATTACACCGATTACTACTGGCGCGAGCAGAACGGGAAGATTGTCCTCGTGCCCGAGCTGAAGCCTGATCCGGAGAACGCACTCGAGCGGCTCGCGCTCTTGCCGGGCGTGCTCTCCAGCGGCGCACCCGATAGCGCGCGCGCGGTCGCACTGGCATGGATCGAACATCTGGTCGGCGACGTGCATCAGCCACTCCACCTCTCGGCGCGCGTCACCGCCGAAAGCCCCAAGGGCGATCGCGGCGGCAACGACCTCAAGCTCGCCGGCACGCAGAGCAACTTGCACAGCTACTGGGACGGCATCCTCGACATCCTCGAGAAGCCGCCCGCGGGTGATCGGAGTGGCTACGTCGACGGATGGGCGACGAAAATCGAAAAGGAACTGCCGATAACGGCGTTCACCAAGGCCGAACTCGAGGCAGAGCCCGAGGCGTGGGGCAAAGAGAGCCTCACGCTCGCCGAAGAACTGCTCTATCCCGCGACGCTCGTTGCCGGCACAGCGCCGAGCGATGCGTACAAGTCGACGGCAGGACAGGCAGGAAAACGCCGCATCGCGCTTGCTGGTTATCGACTGGCCACGGTGCTGAATCGTCTGCTCGCGAAGTAACGTCACCCATGGAGTTCCTTCGGCACGCGCTACGCGTCACCACCTCGGCGCCCATCGAGATTGTCGACATCACCGAGTCGGTGCGCACGTGGGTCACCGCGAGTGGTATCCGGAATGGGTCGCTCACCGTGATTTCGCTGCACACCACCGCGCGCCTCACGATCAATGAGCGCGAGTCGGAGTTGCAGCGCGATATGGTCGACTTTCTCACGGCGCTCGCACCGTCTAAGGCGGAGTACCGGCATAATCGCCACACGGTGGACGGGCGCGCCAATGCACACGCGCATCTGCTGGGGCTCTTTGTGAATGCCTCGGAGACGATTCCCATTGCCGATGGTGCGCTCGTGCTTGGCGCTTGGCAATCGATCTTTTTTGTGGAACTCGACGGACCGCGCGCCGAACGCGAGGTGCAGCTGCAGTTGATTGGTGAGCGAGATGTGCGTGTTACGTGAGTCTGTCGTGAGCAGCACGTGAGGACCACGTGAGGACAATGTGAGGGCGTCGTGACCTCGGACGACATCGCCGGATTCTTTGCCACGCGCGACGCCATAGACCGCGAGCAGTATCTCGAGCTGGACTTCAGCTTCGAGTGTGTGGGCGATCCGCGCGAAGCAGCGGCGCACTTGTGCGCGGAGCAGTCGACGGCGCAGTGGAAACGCGTCGGTGTGGATGAAGATTTCCGCCCGCAGTTCGCGGCCAAAGTGCTCGCGCTCGACGCACGCCCCCTCCCGCACGGCTTTTCCATTCCGCTCGCGCATCCTCCGCAGGGTGCGGTGCAGGGGGCGGTGCAGGGGGCGGTTCATGCCTGCCGCGCCACGATCGCGCATCCGCACGGGAACTTTGGCGCACGCCTGCCGAACCTGCTCTCGGCGATCTGCGGCGAGGGTGTGTTCTTCGCACCAGGCATTCCGCTGATCCGTCTCGAGGACGTTCGATTTCCAGTGAGCTTTCTCGCGCAGTTCGACGGACCACAGTTCGGGATTGCGGGACTTCGAGCGCAACTTCAGGTGTTCAATCGGCCAATCTTCTTTGGCGTGATAAAGCCAAACATCGGGCTCCCGCCGGAGAGCTTTGCAGCGCTTGGCTATGAGAGTTGGATCGGCGGGCTCGACATCGCCAAGGACGACGAAATGCTGGCCGACGTGCCGTGGTGTCCGTTGGCGGAGCGCGCGGCGCTGCTTGGAGCGGCACGTCGTCAGGCGGAAGCGGCGACAGGTGTGCCGAAGATATACCTCGCCAATATCACCGACGAAGTCGATCGGCTCGTCGCGCTGCATGATGTCGCGGTGGAGCAGGGCGCGAATGCTGTGCTCGTGAACACCATGCCCGTTGGCCTGAGCGGCGTACGCATGCTGCGTCGTCATGCGACCGTGCCCATCATCGCGCATTTTCCGATGATCGCCGCATTCAGTCGCATTCCCGGCTACGGCATCCATTCACGGGTGATGACGCGACTGCAGCGCTTGGCCGGTTGCGACGCGATCATCATGCCCGGGTTCGGCCCGCGGATGTTCACACCGGAGCACGAGGTCCTTGAGAATGTGCGCGCCTGCGTCGAGCCGATGGGAGCGATCGCGCCGAGTCTTCCCGTGCCGGGCGGCAGTGACTCTGCCGCAACGCTCGACGCCGTATATCGGAGACTCGGCACGGTGGATTTCGGCTTTGTCGCTGGGCGCGGCATCTTCGGCCATCCCGAGGGCCCAGCCGCCGGCGCGAGAAGCATACGCGAGGCGTGGAGCGCAATTGGTACCGACGTAGAATCAGCGCCGATCCACTGAGGCGGGGCGAGCTGCGCCAATCAACGACGCAGAGGACGGCAGGGCCGAGAGCGGGAATGGGTTACTCAATTGTGGTTTTATTGAGACCCGACCGGAGCACCATGGTACGGGAACCGTGTCACGCGGAGGAGACACTTCTCCCCGAACACCGTATGTCTCCCTACCCCGTCTCGAATATTATGAAAACGAAGCATCTCGGACCAGTCGTCGGTGTCCTCCTCTCGCTCGCGGTTCCGGCCGCCGCGCTGATTGCACAAGTCCCAGCTGTGGGGACCGTTGCGGGCTCAATCACGGGTCCGGACGGAGCGAAGATCGCGGAGGTTCGTGTCACCGCCACCTTACAGTCGACCGGAACCAGCGTCAGCGTGCAATCGCGGGCGGACGGACGGTACGCCATTACCTCGCTCGCCGTTGGCGGGCCGTACACACTGACGGTGCGCAAGCTTGGCCTTCAGGTCGTGACCCGCGACAGCGTGTTCATTAAGGCGGACACTCCGGTCACGCTCGACTTCACCCTGAGTGCTCTCGGTGCGCGGTTTCTGGATCAGATGACCGTGGTGGGATCGCGCGCCGAGCCTCGCACATCGCTCACGAGCCTTGCGCCGGTCGATGTGATTGCGAGCGATGTCATGGAGCGGACGGGGCAAGCCGAACTCGTGGAAACGCTCGCGAGTCTCGTACCCTCCTTCAACGTGCAAACCCTTCCCGCACTCGACGCGACCATCTTCGTCCGTCCAGCGCGGCTGCGGAACCTGTCGCCGGATCAGACGCTGGTGCTGCTCAACGGCAAGCGCATGCATCGGTCGGCGATGATGATGAACCCGAGCTACGGCAGCGCCTTCCAAGCGCCGGATCTTGATCAGATCGCGAACTCGGCGTTGAAGTCCGTGGATGTGCTGCGCGACGGTGCGGCGGCGCAGTACGGGTCGGATGCGATTGCCGGTGTGATCAACATGAACCTCGATGAGAGTGCGGGGTTCCGGACCTTCGCGCAGTTCGGTCAGCAGTTTGCTGGCGACGGCGCAGGCCCGCGTGTTGGGCTCCACAGTGGGTTTCGCTCGGCCAATGGATTTGTTGCACTGACCGGCGAATACACGAAGTCGGGGTATACGTCCCGCGCGGTGCAGGGAACCAACGCCGCGTCCTCGCAGGCTGCATATCCCAGCGTGGTATTCCCGAGCCCTGCGGTACACTGGGGCAAGCCGGACCGTGAAGCGACGCGTCTCGCCGTGACGGCAGGGCAGAACCTGGGCAACGTATCGCTCTATGCGTTCGGCACATACGGCTGGGGCACCGGTGTCGGCGACTTCAACTACCGTGGTCCAGTGGGTTCGTATGCAAGCGTCTTCAAGACAAGTACGGTGTTCCCGGGTTGGAACTTGCTGTCGCTCTATCCGGCCGGTTTCACGCCGCACTTCGGCAGTCATGACACGGACCTCAGTCTTGTCGCCGGTGTGAAGACGGAACTGGCGAGTGGTCTCAAGCTCGACCTGAGTGTCGGGACCGGTAAGAACCACATTCGCTACTTCATGACGAACTCGATCAACGCCTCGCTCGGGCCGAACAGCCCCACGAGCTTTGACGACGGTGCCGTCGATCAGACCGAAATGAACATCAACGTCGATGGCTCGCTGCCGGTCAAGCTGTTCGAGCCAACGAAGCCCGGCGCATTGTCGTTTGGCGCGGAACATCGCACTGAGCGCTTTGAGATCATCGCTGGCGAGCTGGCGTCGTACACGTTCGGTCCTGGCGCGTACGGCTCGCCGGCGCTGCCCTGCTGCTCGAGTGGGTTTCCGGGCTATGCGCCGGTCAACGCCGGCTCGCACGACCAGAGCAGTCAGGCGGCCTACGCCGATCTCGACTTGCCGATCACGAAGCATTGGGATGTCGGTGCGGCCACGCGCTTTGAGCACTACTCGACCTTTGGGCAGTCGCTGACGTACAAGTTCGGCACGCGCTTGGCGCTCACCTCGCAGTTCGCGCTGCGCGGTACGGTGTCGACGGGATTCCGCGCGCCGACCACCGCGCAAGTGTACAGCGAAGGACTCTCACAGTTCCTGCCGAGCGCTACGGCCTCGATCACGACCACGGGGCGCTTCAGCCCGGTGGGAGCAGTCGCGCAACTCTTGAACAAGCGCACGGGGGTCAACATCAAGCCGCTCGAGCCCGAGACGTCAAACAACCTCTCGGCGGGGCTTGTGTGGGAGAGTGGATTCGGACTCCAGACCACGTTGGATGCGTATCAGATTGACATCGCACATCGCCTGAACACCAGCACGTCCTATGTGCTGACCGCCGCCGAGAACGCGGCACTGACGGCGCTGCATATCCCGAACCTTCAGGATATTTATTCCGCGAACTTCCTGCAGAACGACTACGACACGCGGAATCGTGGCTTGGATCTCGTGACCGTCTACAATACCCGCGGCGTTGGAGCGGGAGACCTGACGCTGACGGCGGCGCTCAGCTATCTCGAGACGCATATCACCGGCGGCTCGCGATCGGTGAATCCGTACGCCAAGCAGCTGACCGAGGAGTCGTTGCCGCAGCAGCGTGCGACGATTTCCGCATCATACAAGCTCGGGGGAGTCGATCTCACGCTTCGCTCGCGCTATTACGGATCATGGTCGGATTGGACGGATGTGTTCCCATCGAGCGCGACCCCAGGCACGACCTACCCCACGTACAACCCGCAGGTATTTAGCCCGATGACGTTCCACGACGTCGTGGCGAATGTCTCGCTGGGCAAGCACCTCGATCTAAAGGTTGGCGCAGAAAACATCTTGAACACGTACCCCGACAAGTCGCAGTACCAAGCATTCCGCGGCCTCATCTACTCGCGTAACTCCCCGTACAGCACGGATGGCGGCTACATCTACAGCCGCGTCGATATCCGTTTCTAATCAGTGCAGTGGGGGTACACACGGCCGCTCGCCTGAGACTTTCAGGCGGGCGGTCGTGTAGTTGCGGGGCCAGCGCTCTTCGGCAGCCGGAGTCGCAAGATTGTCCAACCTGCGGTAGCTTTCCGTGGTCGTAACCAAAGTCCGACCCCTCTCCTGACCTATGAAGACTGCTACCGCACTCCTCGCGCTGATTTGTATCGCCGGAACGCACGTGTCGACGGTTCGCGCTGAGGTCCCCACAACTCCGGTCATCACGAGCGCCGCGTTCCACTTTGACGGCATCCTCGGCACCTCTGCCGATTTCACCTTCGTCGCTGCCTCGCCGCGCGCGGCAGACCGGGCCGAACGGGTGGCCTTGGCGGAGATCGAACGGTTGCGGCGCGTGCTGAGCAGCTGGGACGATCAGTCTGAGCTCTCGCAGCTGTTCACAACCGGCGCGCTGGAGCACCCATCGGCGGAACTACGCGACGTGCTGAACCAGTACACCGCGTGGAACGCGCGCGCTGACCGCGCCTACTCAGCGCGCGTGGGTGAACTCGCCACGGTATGGCGTGCCGCCGCCCTGCGCGGCACGACACCGACCGCTGAGGAAACCGCACGCCTCGCGCGCGAGATTGCAGCACCCGCCTGGCGCGTGGACGGCACGCGGATCGTGGCGTTGACCACGCATCGCGTGGATCTCAACTCGCTGGGCAAGGGTTTCATTATTGATCGGGCGCTTCAGGCGGTGCGCGACAGCGTGCCCGAACTGCGCGGCGCGCTGATCAACATTGGCGGCGATGTCCACGTGTGGGGCACGCCCGCCAGCGGGGGGAGCTGGACGGTGGCCGTCGCTGATCCCGCCCGCCACGCCGACAACGCGGCGCCGATGACCACGCTCGCGATTCACGGCGGCGCGGTGTCGAGCAGCGGTGACTATGAGCGCGGCTTCACGATTGGCACGCAACATTATTCGCACATCTTCGACCCTCGCACTGGCCGTCCGGTGGACCACGTGACCGGCGTGACGGTGGTTGCGCCTGACAACGCGACCGCGAATGCCCTCGCGACCACCCTCTCGGTGCTCTCGCCAGCGCAGGGGATCGCGCTCGCCGCGGCGACGCCAGGGGTTGAAGCGATGCTCGTGACCGCTGATGGTGCGGTACATCGCACCGCAGGCTTCGCGCGCCTTGAACGCCGGTCGCCGGCGCGCCACGACGCAGCCGTCGCCCCGCTCATCACCGCCAAGCTCGCGATCGACGTCACACCGACGGTCGCCAATCGCCATCAGCCGTTCGTTGCCGTGTGGATCACCGATACCACCGGCAAGCATGTGCGAACGCTCGCCTTCTGGGGCGACAAGCCCAAGTATCTGCACGAGATGTCCAAGTGGTGGGGGCTCAACAAGGGTGACCAGCCGTTGATTGACGCCATCACACGCGCCACGCGCCCGGTGGGGAAGTACTCGCTCGAGTGGGACGGCCTCGATCAAAAGGGAGCGGCCGCCCCCGCGGGGACCTACATGTTCTGGCTCGAAGTCGCCTTCGAAGATGGCGCACATAGCGCCAAGAGTGTGACCGTTGCGTGCGGGAAGGGCCCGGTTGCGGCGGCGATCCCGACGGCGTCCGCATTCACCGGCGCCGACGTCAGCTGCGACACCGGTAAGAAGTAATCGTGGCGTACACGTACGCGCGGTTCGCCGGCGTTGTGAGGTCGATCCATATCTACCTCACGATGTCTGCGTTCCTCCTCATGATGTTCTTCGCCGTCACCGGTGTGGTGCTCAATCACGAGGATTGGATTGCCGGACAGACGGTCACGCGCGACACAACAGCCGTACTTCCCGGCGCCCTGCTTGCAGGCCCCTCCGGGCCCGACAAACTGATGATCGTCGAGACGCTGCGCGCAGAGTTCGGCGCCATCGGTGCGGTGTCGACCTTCGACGTGGAAGACACGAGCCTGCATATCGAGCTCAAGGGCCCGGGGCGTCACACCGAGGCGGATATCGACCGCAAGAGCGGGAAGCTCACCCTCAAGGTGGAACGGCGCGGCCTGATGATGCGGCTCGACGACCTGCACCGCGGGAAGGACACCGGGGTCTCTTGGCGCTGGATGCTCGATCTCTCGGCGATCCTCCTCTTCCTCGGATCGCTCTCCGGCATTCTGATTTGGTGGGCGCTGCCACGCCGTCGTCAGTGGGGCGTGGCGGCGCTCATTGGCGGCACGGTGATTGTGGCCGCCGTCTACTGGCTGGTGCCGTAGCCGTTCGCCCTTACGGCTTGCACGCCGCCTTCGGATCCGGGGCTGGCGTGTCGGCGCTCAGTCGGTGATCCAAGTTGGCGAGCGCCAGCGAGGTGGACGCCGCCAGCTTCACGATCCGCTCCAGATGCGCATAGCGCACATACTGTGGCTCGTCGGTGAGCTCACGGAAATCGGCGTGGTAGCCTGTGGTGAAGAAGGCCACCGGAATTCCATAGCGCGCGTATGACGCCTGATCGTTCCGGCAGACCAACCCCTCCGGATGTCCCTCAGCATCGGCCGCATAGTCGAGTTTGAGGCCAAGCTTTGCGTCGACATTCGCCCGTTCAATCAACGGTGTGAGTTCGTTCGACCGACGGCGCGACCCAATGACCTCAACAAAATCCGGATGGCCGTAGCGCGGCTCCTCGTCGGTCATGGTAATGCCAACTTCGTCCGTCTTCTCACCGCGGCCAATCATGTCCACGTTGATTTCCGCGGCAATCGAATCGCGCGGAACGGTCGGATGTTCGAGGAACCAGCTGGAACCGGAGAGCGTCGGTGCCGATTCCGTGTTGGTATGCCAGATGAAGAGCACCGAACGCTTCGGCTTGGCACCTACTGCTCCACGCGCGAACGACTCCGCAATCTCCAGCAGCGCAACCGAACCAGAGCCACCGTCGTCGGCGCCGTTATTCACGGAGTCTCGACGAATCGGACGCAATTTATGGAGGCTGTCCGTCAGCACCTTGATGCGATCGTACTCGTCGTCTTCGGTTGTCTGCCGACGGCTCGCCGCGCCTTCCGTGCCAGAGCGTGCGCCCATGTGCGCGGCCCGCACGGAGTCATGATCGACGGCAGCCCGCGCGGTCCCCACATGATCAGAGTGTGCGCCAAGCGCGACATACTGGCCGCGAAGCTTGGGGTCGGTGCCTGGGAGACGCGCAATCACATTGCGGTCAATGCGCGGCGTGTCAATGAATCGCAGCGCGAGCGTGAAGCTCTTGCTGGGTGTTCCTGCGGCGACACCGTCGAGCGGCCCACCGAAGAGCGTTTGTGCGGCGGCGGGCGTGAGGGTCAATGCAAGCGGCGCGCTCTCATTCACGAGGAGGATGGTGGCTGTTGGATTCACGGCCGTTCGCACGCTCGTTGCCGACAGCGCCGGCGTTGTGGAAAGCGACGCGCGGTTCTTGATACTGTTATACCACGCGACCCACGATTTTCCCTTCGCTGTTTTCTGAATCGCACTACCGTCTGCGCCCGGGGCAATCGGGCGGAACAGCACCACTGTGCCAGTCGCCGGCACCGGGAACAACGTGATCGTCGTATCGAGGAGCGATCCGCCATACACCAGCTGCCAACCGGCGCCGTCGCCAGCGCGCGCGGCGGTGGTACTCACCAAATAATCGGTCCCGGCGCGAAGCGTCGTACTCCCAACCACCATCGTACCGGTCGTGTCGAGCGCACGCGAGATCAGCGGCAAGTTCTGAAAGTACGTGCCATTCTCGCCGGCCGGCTCGAGCCCCAGCCGTTTCGCTTCCGCGGCGAGATACGCGGTGGCCCGTTCATGGTCGCCGGTGCCGATCTTTCGCCCGCCCATCGAGTCATCGGCGAACTTGTAGAGGCGCGTCATCAAATCGCACGCCGTAATCGCGGCCGTTGTTGGCGGACCAGAAAAGGTCAGCGGGAGCGCGCTCGTGGGCGCAGGGCAGGGCGTCGTGACTGCTTGCGCGTGGAGGCGCGCACCACTCACACCACCACTCACGGCACCAGTCAGCGCAACACCCACGGCGGACACCACGGCGAGACGCACTCGGCGATTAGTCATAGCCGGAAACATAGCATTTTGAGCTCTACCCCGCCTTCGGCATCCGGCCGCGACCACTACCTTTCGGCGATGCCTTCCACGCCGTTCGCATTCCAGATCCATGCCACCGACGGCGCTGCACGCGCCGCCGAGTTTACGACACCGCATGGACGTGTGGAGACCCCCGCCTTTATGCCCGTGGGAACGCACGCCGCCATTCGTGGCCTCACCACCTCTGAGGTGGCTGGGATGGGAGGGCGCATGTTGCTCTCGAACGCGTACCACCTGTATCTGCGTCCGGGCGACGCGGTCGTCCGCGCGCTCGGTGGGTTGCATGCCTTTGCCCGCTGGGACGGACCCATGCTCACGGACTCGGGCGGGTTTCAGGTGTTCTCGCTCGCACGATATCGCGAGGTGAGCGAAGAAGGGGTGACCTTCAAGAGCAAGCTCGATGGTGCGTTGCATGCCTACACGCCCGAACGCGTGATCCAAGTGCAACGCAATCTTGGCGCCGATGTGATCATGCAGCTCGACGAACTCATTGCGGGCGGGAGCGATGTGGCTCCTGCGCGTGCGGCGATGGAGCGAAGCCTGCGGTGGCTAGAGCGATGCACCGTCGAGTTTGATCGGCTCACCCGTGAAGGGCGCG
>Ga0214919_10007889_pt1 | contig 14224 bp, 19 predicted proteins | sample LL1503_MetaG_FD_177994 | JGI IMG/M metagenome (GOLD analysis project Ga0214919, IMG submission 177994) | Freshwater microbial communities from Lake Lanier, Atlanta, Georgia, United States - LL-1503 | ecosystem: Environmental > Aquatic > Freshwater > Lake | place: USA: Georgia | collected...
AGCGCACCTTGATCGGCAAGGTGGTCAGCGACAAGCGTGCCAAAACCGTAACGGTTTTGGTAGAGCGTCGCGTGAAGCATGCTTTGTACGGCAAGATTGTTGCCAAATCAAGCAAGTACCACGCACATGACGAAACAGGACAATATGGCATGGGCGACGTGATTGAAATCACCGAGAGCAAGCCAATTTCCAAAACCAAAAACTGGGTTGCCACCCGTTTGGTTGAAAAGGCTATTGCGATTTAAGTTTTAACAGCTCATTTAAGCAAGCTTTCAAAAAACGACTCACAATAGTGGGTCGTTTTTTTTCGCCGGTGCGTTAACCAAACGCATCTCTTGACAGTCGCTTTATTGCACCATTTTTAAAGGAATCACCATGATCAAAGTTGGAGACATCATCCCCGCAGTCACATTGACTGAGTTCGTCGAAGTAGAAGGCAATGGCTGCAGCATTGGCCCCAACCCTGTTGATGTTGCAAAAGCCTCAGCTGGCAAAACCATCGCCTTGTTTGCTTTGCCAGGCGCTTTCACGCCCACCTGCTCAGTCAAACATGTGCCGGGTTATGTGGCGCAGTTCGACGCCTTGAAAGCCGCAGGCGTGGATGAAATTTGGTGTGTCAGCGTGAACGACGCGTTTGTGATGGGCGCATGGGGCCGCGAGTTGAACAGCACGGGCAAAGTTCGCATGATGGGTGACGGCAGTGCTGACTTCACCAAAGGCACAGGCCTGACTTTGGATCTCACAGCACGTGGCATGGGACTGCGCAGCAACCGCTACTCAATGCTGGTCAAAGACGGCAAGGTGGTGACTCTGAACATCGAAGGACCTGGCAAATTTGAAGTCAGTGACGCCGACACCCTGTTGTCACAAGCCAAAGCTTAAACACAGCAGAGCTTCAACACACACACAAGCCAGCCTGGGCGCACTTCAAAGCATGACGCGGAGATAGTGCGCACCAGCCAAAGGGTTGTGATAGTAGGGCGCAACCTCTTCGAAGCCTAAGTCTTCGTAAAGCGCCCTTGCTGTTTCCATCTCATCTAGTGTGTCTAACAAGACGCAGCTGTAGTCGCATTGGCGAGCTGCATCCAAAATACTTTCTGCCAATTGTCGTCCTATGCCAAGACGGCGAAAGGCAGGCCTGACATACAAGCGTTTCATTTCTGAGGCATTGGGCGAATCGGCTGAATCTAAGGGGCGCAGTGCACAGCAGCCCGCAAGCTCTTGGTCCACCTTGGCCAACAAAAGAGCACCTCGGGGCGGCGCATAGTCACCCGGCAATTGAGCCAACTCCGACTCAAAGTCTTGAAAGCAAAGATCGACACTGAGCGAGCGAGCGTACTCTTGAAAAATCTCGCGAACGGCCAACATGTCTTCTGCAGAGGATGCCTCGAACAGAGAGATGGTAGGTTGTGAAGGTGCAGACAAGTGAGTCGATTTTGCGCGTTAAGGTCGAATGAAGTTTAGCGTTAAATAGAGGGGCTTAGACGGCCGTAGCACCCAGATTAATCAGGGCATACACCAAGCCGGCACTGACCAAGATGCACAGAACAGCCAGCAACCAATTGGCGGGACCATCTTTGGATGAGTGTGCTGGCGTTGCGCTGGTTTTATCGCCCTTCAACATGGCAATGGTCAGGTTCTGTTTCTTCTTTATCAAATACCAAAGGATGGCTAAAAGATGGACTGCTACCAGCAAAAGTATGAAGGTTTTACCAAAACCTTTGTGCCAGGACGTCGCCAGACTGACGCTGCTTCCTGAAACAAGGCTGACCAGGGGACCTGAATTAGAAATTTCGTCATCGCTAAAGAGGCCAGTACTCACTTGCAGAACTAACAAAGCCAACATGGCGATGACGGCCAGCGAGCCCAAGGGGTTGTGTCCCAAAAACGGGGGGTGTGTCAATGAGGTTTTGAAATACTGAAGAATTAATTGAGGTGTGCATGCCAATTGACGCCAGCGCGACCAGTAGCCACCACAAAAACCCCAGATGAATCTAAAAATGAGCAGGCTGAGAACCGCATAACCACATCTGAAATGCCACACCATGGCGTTGCCACCCACATTGCCCGTTATCACCAAAGCCACAATCAATATTGCCAGTGTCCAATGGAAGATGCGAGTGGGCCAATCCCAAATGCGAACTTGAATCATGAAATGACTTTCGAAGCGAAAGGCGCACTTTGCAGGGGTTTTAAAATCATGAGAAACTATAAATTAGTTCAACGCCATTAGGAATATGCATGAAAAAACATTTCGCTTTCGTTTCAGGTTTGTTGTCTGTTTTGCTGGCACTCCCAGCGGCGGCGCAATTTGCAAAACCAGAAGATGCCATCAAATACCGCAAAGCCAGCTTCACTGTGATGGGCGCTCACTTTGGTCGAGTCGGCGCTATGGCCGCAGGCAGAGTGCCCTATGACGCAAAGGCCGCAGCAGAAAATGCGGACATCGCCTTGGCCATGTCAAAGTTGCATTGGACCGCTTTCTCAGAGGGTTCAGACAAAGGTGAAACCCGGGCCAAGCCCGAAATTTGGAAAGACGCCGCCAAGTTCAAAGATGCTGCTGACAAAATGCAAGCTGAATTGGTTAAAGTTTCTGCCGCAGCCAAGCTAGGTAATTTGGACGCGTTGAAAACAGCCTTTGGCCCCGCAGGCGCCTCGTGCAAAAACTGCCACGATAATTTCCGCAAAGAATGATGCTTACTGACCAGCGCACGCCAACAGCAGCGCTGTCAACTCTTTCGGGGCACTGATCATCGGGTCGTGCCCCGTTTTCATTTCAATCACGCTGGCGTTCTGAATCCAAAGACCCTCCCAAAACTGCGGGTCAATCACGCGGCGACGCACGGCATCAATGGTCGCTAGGGGTGGAACGGTGCAATTGATGAAGGTGCGTGGAACGCTGGCGACGCGAGCTGCCTCAAAATTCAAGACATGCTGGTAGGTCCCGCCGGGGTGAGGTGTTTGTCGCCTTAGTACCCAATCGTAATCTTCGGCAGCCAGGCCAAACACAGAAGGGTCGGGTGGTGGAAAACTGTTGTTGATGCTTTCGGCGGCAGCATCGATGCGCGACTTTTGCGTGGCACTGGCATGCGTGCTGCTCCAACTCTCGCCTGGTTTGGGAACCACTGCGTCGAGGTAGACCAAATGCTTCAATCGATTGGCACGCCTGTCAGCGACCGCGGTGCCCAGCATGCCGGCATAAGAGTGCACAACCAAAATGGCGTCTTGCATTTCTTGTGCATCAAGCGCTTGCAACACATCTTGCACATGGGTTTCTAAATCAATGCCTTGGTGCAGCAAGTGAGAACGCTCGCCTAAGCCCGTGAGCGTCACGGCGTGCGCGCTGTGGCCCGCACGAATAAGGCCTTCAGTGACATGTTGCCAGCACCAAGCGCCATGCCAAGCGCCGTGAACCAATAAGTATTGCGCCATCAGATCACGCCCTTGCGTTGAAGTTGTTCAACCTGTGCATCGCTGTAACCCAACACTTCTTTCAGCAGTTGCGCGGTGTGTTGCCCCAATTGCGGCGGCGGATGGTCTTGCCGCACAGGTGTGAGGCTGAGCTTCAAAGGACTGGCCACCAAGCGTAAATCTTTTTGATGGGGGTGCTGCCAAGTGTCAATCATGTTGCGCGCTGCCACTTGGGGATCTTCAAACACTTCTGACAGATTGTTGATGGCACCGCAAGGAACTTTGGCCGATTCAAGAGCAGACAGCCAATGAGCTTTGGTCCACTTCATCATGATGTTCTCAAGCAGTGGCACCAGCACGTGTCTGTTTTTTACGCGCTCCGAGTTCTTGCAAAAGCGCGGATCACTGGCCAATTCGGGCTGGCCGGCCACAGCACAAAACTTGGCAAACTGCCCGTCATTGCCGACAGCCAAAATCAGATGATCGCGGGTAGCAGGCTCGGCATTCAATGCTGGCTTCACTTCAAACACTTGATAAGGAACGATGTTTTGGTGGGCATTGCCAGCACGCCCAGGTGTCTTGCCGCTGACCAAATAGTTGGCGCCCAGATTGGCAAGCATGGCCACTTGCGTGTCCAACAAAGCCATGTCGACATACTGGCCTTCACCTGTTTTTTCGACATGCCGCAAGGCTGCCAAAATGCCAACGCTGGCGTACATGCCCGTGAATAAATCGGCCACGGCCACGCCCACCTTTTGAGGGCCGCCACCCATGTCATCGCGCTCGCCGGTGACGCTCATGAGGCCGCCAATGCCTTGCACCGCATAGTCATAGCCGGCCCGATCGCTGTAGGGGCCAGTCTGCCCAAAGCCTGTGACGCTGCAATACACAAGCCGAGGGTTGATGGCCTTCAAACTGGGGTAGTCCAGGCCATAGCGGGCCATGTCACCAACCTTGAAGTTTTCAATGAAAACGTCACAATGCGCCACCAATTCACGGATCAAAACTTGGCCATCAGGCGTGGAAATATCGCATGTAAGTGAGCGCTTATTCCTGTTGGTTCCCAAATAATATGCTGCTTCAGGCGTGTCATTGCCTGCGGCATCTTTGAGAAAGGGAGGGCCCCAGCTGCGCGTGTCGTCACCGGCGCCGAGCCGCTCGATTTTGATGACATCGGCCCCAAGGTCGGCCAAAGTTTGGGTACACCAAGGGCCCGCGAGGACGCGGGAGAGGTCAAGGATACGGATGCCGTCTAGTGAGTTCATCCCCTCATTGTCGCGAAAAATAAAGTCACATGCTCGCGTTGATAATCAGACCATGCGCAAAAATTTTTTGAAGAATGCAGCAGCGGTTTTTTTCTCAGTCATAGGACTCAGTGCATGCCAGCCCAGTTTGAATTGGCGAACTGTTCAAATGCCGGGAACAGCGCTCAGTTTTGAGCTGCCTTGCAAGCCTGACAAAACGACCAAACCCGTCACCATGGCCGGCCAAGCTTTAGAGTTGTCTGTGATGGGGTGCGAGGCTGGCGATGCCGTCTGGGCGGTCATGTCCGCCAAGCTAAGCGCCGATACCGATCGCACAGAGCTCTTGAAAGGTTGGCGCCAAGCCACCCTGCAAAACATGCGCGCCAACAAAATTGAAGATGCAAGTTGGATTCCTGGCCGAGTCGCTGCCTTGCCAGGTGCGCTTCGCTCTAAGGCCAGCGGCACTTCCGCCAAGGGTCAACCTGTCCGTGCCCATGCAGTTTGGTTTGCCCACTTAGAAGGTGATGCTGTTCGTGTGGTGCATGCCGTGGTTTATCAAAACCAAGACGCCAAGCAAGACCAAAGCGCAGACCTGTTGATTGAAAGTATGAAGTTGCCATGAACCCAATCACAAGTCCCATTTTGGCCCGCCGACAAATGTTGGGGGTTTTTTTGGCCTTTGCGGCGGCTTACTTTCTATCGGCCTTGATCCGCGCTATCACGGCTACCTTGTCACCCACTTTGACTCAGGAATTAGCGCTTTCAGCGCAAGACCTTGGCTTGCTTGCGGGGGGCTACTTTCTCGGATTTGCAGCCACGCAACTGCCTTTGGGCAAATGGCTTGACAAGCATGGCCCTAAAAAAGTCTTGTTGTCGTTCTTGGTCGTGGCCGTATTAGGTTGTGTCGCTTTTGCTTTGGCACAAAGTTTCATGGGCCTTTGGCTGGCCCGTGTTTTGTGTGGCGTGGGGGTGAGCGCTTGTTTAATGTCGCCCTTGACGGGCTATAGAAGATGGATGGCGCCACAGGCTCAGTTGCGGGCCAACTCTTGGATGCTGATGACGGGATCTTTGGGCATGGTTTCTTCCACCTTACCTGTCCAATGGTTGATGCCGATCATGGGCTGGCGCGCCATTTTTGCAGGCTTGGCGGTTCTGGTTATTTTGTCAATGGTCATGATTTATATTTTGGTCCCCGTGTGGGAAAAGCCGGAAACAGACCCACAAGAACCGCAACTGAAAGCCATTGAAACTGAAGAGGGCTACGGCCCCATTTGGCGCAGTGCCTATTTTTGGCGAATGGCGCCCATTGGCTTTTTTTGCTACGGTGGTTTGTTGGCCCTTCAGACACTTTGGGCTGCGCCTTGGATGACCGTGGTGGCAGGCTACTCGCCGCTGGATGCCGCAACGGGTTTGTTTGGCATCAACGTTGCCATGTTGCTAACTTTCTGGGCCTGGGGTTTGATCACACCTCGTTTGGCGAAGCGTGGTGTTTTGCCCAATCAACTCATTGCATGGGGACAGCCCATTAGCTTCGTGGTGTTGACTTGGATCATTCTTTCAGGCCCCCAAATGGGTGACAACACGGCATGGGCCTTCAGCTTGTTTTGTATCAGCAGCACCTTTGTTTCCTTGGCACAACCTGCCGTGGGCATGGCCTTTCCGCCCCATTTGGCAGGCCGCGCGCTCTCTGCCTACAACCTCGTTGTATTCGGCGGTGTTTTTGTGGTTCAGTGGGGCATTGGCTTGGGCATTGACCTGTTCAAGTCGTTTGGATGGCCGCCGGTTTTGGCCTTTCAAGCTGCTTTTTCAGTCTTTGGCCTGTGCGCTGTGGCGTCCTATGTTTATTTTCAATTGGCAAACCGCGATAATTCAGCATGATTGGAATTCTCATCGTCGCACACACACCACTGGCTTCGGCCATGCGCGATTGCGCGCTGCACGTTTTTCCCGAATGTGCTTCTGGTGTTCAGGCCCTGGACATAGCGCCCAATGCCAGCCCAGAAGAGAGCCTGGCGCTGGCCAAAGCCGCTATGGCTCAACTTAACACCAAGGAAGTACTGCTTTTGAGCGACGTATTTGGTGCCACACCTTCCAATGTGGCGCAAAAACTCAACGATGGCATTCACACGCGATTGCTTGCAGGTGTGAACTTGCCCATGCTGCTTAGAAGCGTTTGTTATCGCCATGAAACTTTAGATGCGTTGGCCGCGCGTGCGCAAGCGGGCGGTTCTCAAGGCATCATGCCCGTCGGCTGTACTGCGCCGCAAAATCAAACAGGACCTCGAAATGCTTCAAGCCACTACGACCATCAGCAATAAACTCGGTTTACACGCACGTGCCTCCGCCAAATTGACCAAGTTGGCGGGTGGTTTTCCATGTGAAATTTGGATGACCAAAGGCGAACGCAGAGTCAATGCCAAAAGCATCATGGGTGTGATGATGTTGGCAGCAGGCATTGGCAGTGAAGTCACCATTGACACCGAGGGTGATCAAGCCCAAGAAGCCTTGGATGCCGTGCTGGCATTGATCGCTGATAAATTTGGTGAGGGTGAATGACTTTTAGCATTCACGGCCTAGCGGTTGCAAGAGGCATCGCCATTGGGCGAGCGGTGCTGGTGGCATCGAGCCGCGTGGATGTTGCTCACTATTTCATTCAACCGGATCAAGTTGGCGCTGAAATTGATCGCTTGCGAAAAGCCCGCAATGCCGTTGTCGAAGAGTTAACCAAGCTACAAAATGAACTGACTTCCGATGCACCACCCGAGTTGGGCGCTTTGCTAGATGTTCACTTGATGCTGCTGGAAGACGAAACCTTGTCATTGAGTGTGAAGCATTGGATAGAAACGCGGCTTTACAACGCCGAGTGGGCGCTGAGCAGTCAAATGGAAGTGATTGGCCGCCAGTTTGACGAAATGGAAGATGCCTATTTGCGCGAGCGCAAGTCAGACCTCGAGCAAGTCACAGAACGTGTGTTGCATTTATTAAAAGGCGGCAACGCGCATGTTGTGCGTACCAAGCCGCATGCAAGGCCTCAACAAGAGCTGCAACTGGGCGACACCTTGGACGTGCCATTGGTGTTGGTAGCGCATGACTTGTCGCCTGCCGACATGCTGCAATTCAAGCAAAGTGTCTTCACCGGTTTTGTCACAGACGTTGGCGGTAAAACGTCGCATACCGCCATCGTGGCCAGAAGCTTAGACATTCCTGCAGTGGTGGGTGCGCGCAGCGCCAGCCAACTGATTCGACAAGACGACTGGATCATCATCGATGGTGATGCGGGCGTGGTCATTGTCGACCCTTCTTCCATCATTTTGGCGGAGTATGGTTTCAAGCAGCGACAAGGTGATTTAGAGCGCGAGCGCCTGACACGACTTCGCCACACACCGTCGGTCACCTTGGATGGCCAAAAAATTGAATTGCTCGCAAACATCGAAATGCCTGAAGATGCCAGTGCCGCTTTGTTGGTGGGCGCTGCCGGGGTTGGACTTTTCCGCAGTGAATTTTTGTTCATGGGCCGGCAAGGTCATTTGCCAGATGAAGAAGAACAGTTCGAGCAATACCGACGTGCCGTCGAAGGCATGAAGGGCTTGCCCGTGACCATTCGCACAGTCGATGTGGGAGCAGACAAACCTTTAGATGAAGCACGGCACGATGCAGCCCATTTAAACCCTGCTCTTGGTTTGCGCGCCATTCGCTGGAGCTTGGCTGATCCGGAAATGTTCTTAACCCAGCTGCGGGCTATTCTGAGAGCCGCTGCTTTGGGCAAAGTGAATTTGCTGGTGCCCATGCTGGCGCATGCCAACGAAATTCATCAGACCGTGGCCTTGGTCAAGCAGGCGCAACATGATTTGGATGCGCGCGGCGTGGCCTATGGCCCTGTTCAACTGGGCGCCATGATTGAAATTCCGGCCGCGGCCTTGTCGCTTAAATTGTTCTTAAAGCACTTTGACTATTTGTCGATTGGCACCAACGACCTCATTCAGTACACGCTGGCCATTGACCGTGCTGATGAAAGCGTGGCTCATTTGTACGACCCCTTGCACCCTGCGGTGCTTCGGCTGGTGGCAGACACCATTGCCGAAGGTGCGGCCCAAGGCAAAAGTGTGTCGGTGTGCGGCGAGATGGCGGGTGATGTCAGCATGACCCGTTTGTTGTTGGGCATGGGCCTCAAAAGTTTTTCCATGCACCCCTCACAGGTGCTGCAAGTTAAACAGCAAATTTTGCGATCCGACGCTGAAAAGCTCAAAGCCTTTGCGCAACAAGTGCTTGAGTCTGATGACCCAGCAAGCTTAATGAACAACTAGCTCATTGAACTGCTTGCTAGTTTCATCAGCCCTTAATTGTTCTTCGGCTCGATTTCAAAGTGAGGATCGTTGGCAGCCTGCTTGCTATTTTGAGTTCGCCCCAACCAAGCCCCACCCACAATAAGCGCGCCGGCACACGCCACCAAACTGGTGAGCGCTTCTTGTCTGTCAATTAAGAGCAGCAAGGTTGACCCTAGAGGCGTTAAAAAGCTGAGCAAGCCGATTTGTTGGGCATTGCCATTTTTCAATGCAGCGTCCCACAAATAAAAAGCCACACCCAAAGGGCCAATACCCATCCAGGTGAGCAAACCCGCATCGCTCATGCTGAGTGCCACAGGTGTTTCAAGTAAAAAGTGACACAGCAATGCCAAAATACCAGAGACGAAACCGAAGTAGCCGATGGCCGCTGTGTGAAAGGCTGCAACCCGTTGAGTCATGAGAGAGTAGGTGGCCCAAATGAAGGCAGAAGCCAAAGCGGCCAGATAGCCCCAATTAAAATCGGCATCGATGGATTGGCCATTGGTCATGACCAAAACAGCACCAGAAAATCCTGCCAAGGCCGCGAGCACTTGTCGAAGTTGGAGGCGACAGTGTGGGTTAAACAAAGGCGCCAAGACCACGATCAACAAGGGCCACAAATAGTTCACCAAATTGGCTTGAACGGCTGGCGCTGTGCGAAATGCCAAGAACAAAAGAAAGTGATAGCCAAACAAACCATAAATACCAAGTGCCAAAGTTTGAGCGGGCACGATGGCCAAGCGCCATTGAAAACCCGACCATGGCAAAGCTACCAAACTGCCAATTAGAAGCGCGCAGCCTGCGGTTAAAAAAGGTGGCAAGTGCGACAAACGCACGCCCACCGGCGCCAGTGTGGCCCACAGTGCAATGGCACCCAATGCCAGCCAGCTTGCGCGAAGACTTGGCCGCATCAACGCGCCAAACTTGCACCGTGTGCTTGTTGGTCTGCGTGATAACTAGAACGCACCATGGCACCCACTGCGGCGTGTTTGAAACCCATCTCGTAGGCTTTTTCTTCAAACATTTTGAAGGTGTCGGGATGAACATAACGCTTCACGGTCAGGTGGCTGGTGGACGGCGCGAGGTACTGTCCCAAGGTGAGCATTTCAATGTTGTGATCGCGCATTTCTTGCATGACTTGCAAAATCTCTTCGTCTGTTTCACCAAGCCCCACCATCAAGCCACTTTTGGTTGGAACATGCGGAAACAATGCTTTGAATTTCTTCAGCAACTTCAAAGAAAATTGGTAGTCGGAACCGGGCCGCACTTCTTTGTACAAGCGTGGCACGGTTTCTAAATTGTGGTTCATCACATCGGGCGGCGCAGCCTTCAAAATTTCCAGCGCGCGATCATCGCGACCGCGAAAGTCAGGCACCAAAACTTCAATTTGAGTTTTTGGTGAAAGCGCACGCGTTTCGCGAATGCAATCAACGAAATGGCCGGCGCCCCCATCGCGCAAATCATCGCGATCGACACTGGTGATCACCACATAGCTCAATTTCAAGTCGGCAATGGTACGTGCCAAACTGCTGGGCTCATTGACATCCAATGGATCGGGGCGGCCATGACCGACGTCACAAAAAGGGCAACGCCGAGTGCACTTGTCACCCATGATCATGAAGGTGGCCGTGCCTTTGCCAAAACATTCGCCGATGTTGGGGCAGCTGGCTTCTTCGCAAACAGTGACCAATTTATTTTTGCGAAGGATGTCCTTGATTTCATAAAAGCGTGTAGTGGGTGAGCCGGCTTTGACGCGAATCCAGTCGGGCTTTTTCAGCACCTCGCCGGGCATGACCTTGATGGGAATGCGCGACAACTTGGCGGCAGCTTTTTGCTTGGCCATGGGGTCGTAGTTTTCTGGCGATTGCGCCTCGCGCACAACAGTGCCAGTGGCGCTCAATTCTTTGGTCATTGCATTCTTTCAGTGTCAGGGTGCCAGCAGGGCGGCGAGCTTGTGCGCCAATACGTCTGCCGCTTCCTCCCAAGAGGTGTTAACGCCTATTGTAAAAAGGTCTACCGATTGCAAACCAACATAGCCACATGGATTGATGCGGTTAAATGGCTCAAGGTCCATTTTCACATTGAGTGCAAGGCCGTGGTAGCTGCAGTGCCTTGAGACTTTGATGCCCAAAGCACTGATTTTCCCCAAGCCTTTGAAGGGGTCGTTAGGCAAGAAGGGCCCTGTCAATGCGGTGTGCGCGAAGGGGTCGGCCAGACGCACATAAATGCCTGGCGCATTGGCAACACGATGGCCCGTCACACCAAAATGAGCCAAGGTGCGAATAACCGACTCTTCTAGTCGATACACATACTCTTTGACAAAATAACCCGCACGCTGCAAGTTCAACAAAGGATAGGCCATGACTTGCCCTGGGCCATGGTAGGTCACTTGTCCGCCTCGGTTGCTAGGGATGACAGGAATGGTGCCGGGATTGAGAACGTGGCTGGTCAAGCCAGCTAAGCCTTGGGTGAACACCGGAGGGTGCTGGCACAGCCACAACTCATCTACCGCCTCTGTCGTGCGTTGCAAAGTGAAATCTTGCATGGCTTGGTAGGCGTGCGGGTATGGGACCAGACCGAGATATTTGACCCGCATAAATGTGGCTTGAATTAAAGCGCTACTTTGACCATGGGATGCCCTGTGAGGGCGAGGTAAAGATTGTCCAGTTGCTCTCGGCTTGTGGCCCTGATGGTGAGCGTCACACTCAGATAGTTGCCTGCTTTGCTCGGCCGCATCTCAAGGGTGGCTGGATTGAAGCTGGGGTCAAATTGTTGGGCAATGCGGCACATGGCTTCTGCAAAACCGTCCACCCTTGCGCCCATGACTTTGACTGGAAAGTCACAGGGGTATTCAATCAGCGACTCTCTTTGCGAGTCGGTGGAAATGGGGGGCTGTGAAGAGGCGCTCATAAAACTGAATGTTGAAAAGCCAAAGTGGGTGACGCGGGTTTGATCAACGCCAAATGACCACAGCTCCCACTGCCAACCAGCTAAGGCCGAAGTTGATCAGAACCAGCCGGTGAATTTTGGCCAATTGAGCGCCAGCACCCGGCAGGTCTTCGTTTGCCAAAGCCAATTTCAATTTGCGAAACGGGCCAAAGTACAAATGCCCAAAAATAAGGCACATCAGCAGGCCAATGCCCAGCATGGCGTGCCATCCTTTGGGTGCAAGTCGCATGTCGACGCCCATCAGCATGAGGCAGCCCGTTGCCAGCAGCAGCAGCACGCAAAGCCCCACCATTTGGAAAAAACGCGACAAAATGCCCGCCAGCAAAGGCAAGCGTTGAACGGGTTCCAGCTGCGCAATGGCCACGGGCCTCACAGCCCGAATCATGAGTGCCATGCCCCCCATCCACACAATGGCGGCTGCGAGGTGAACAAATTTAGTGATTTCGTACATAGTGAATGACCGGTTCGATGGCAAGTAGGGGCTGAATCACCGGATCTATTGTGAGCCTTTTCAGGTGTATGGGTTTTCACCTATAATCGTGAGCTTTGCGGAACCAAGGGTATCTGTAACCTGGATGTCAACAAACATGGCCAGAATACCGCCACAAGATGATGAAGACGGAGATGCCAGTGGCTCTGATGATTTCAGGCCGCTGACAGCTGAAGAGGCTCAAAAGCTGAGACTTCAGCAACCCCTGCTCTCCATTTGGCGTGTGGTCTTGGCGCAGCTTGTGGTTGGATTGGCCGTTGCGGCTCTTACTTGGCTCTTCACGGGGCGGGTTTCAGCAGCTTGGTCAGCAGCGTATGGTGCTTTGGCGGTGGTGGTTCCTGCAGCTTTGTTTGCGCGGGGTTTAACCAGCAAAACCAGCACCATTAACTCAGGAACTGCGGTTTTTGCGTTTTTGCTGTGGGAAATGGTCAAGATCGGCCTCACGGTTGCCATGCTTTATGCGGCGATCTGGCTGGTGAAGGATTTGAGCTGGCCTGCCATGTTGGTGGGCCTTGTGGTCACGATGAAGGTTTATTGGGTGGTGTTTGCCTGGCGCAAAGTGTTTCACCCAGTCAATTGAGTTGAAAAAGTTAAAAGTTATTTAAAAAAGAGCCTAGAGAATGTCAGCTGCAAACGCTCCCAGCGCCGGTGAATACATTGGCCACCATCTGAAGCATCTCCAAAATAAAGAGATGTCAGGTGTGATTGACTTTTCCGTCTTCAACATTGACTCCATCTTTTGGGGTCTTTTGTTGGGTGTTTTGGGCAGTTTATTTTTGTGGAAAGCGGCAAGCAAGGCCACCTCGGGTGTGCCAGGTCGTTTCCAGGCAGCCGTTGAAATCTTGTTTGAAATGGTGGACACCCAGGCCAAAGGCATCATTCACAATGCCGAAAGTCGCAAGTTGGTGTCTCCCTTGGCGTTGACTGTGTTTGTCTGGATATTCTTGTTGAATTCCATGGACTTTTTGCCCGTTGATTTGTTCCATTCCTTGTTTGTCGTGACGGGTCTTGACAGCAGCATCCATTATTTCCGCGTTGTGCCTACTGCTGACTTGTCCACCACACTGGGCATGTCGGTGTCTGTTTTGCTCATCTGCGTTTTCTACAACATTAAAATCAAAGGTTTTGGAGGCTGGTTCCATGAACTCACCACCGCACCTTTCGGCGCACATCCTATTTTGTGGCCCTTTAATTTTGTGTTTCAAATGATTGAATTTGTCGCCAAAACCGTGTCCCACGGCATGCGACTCTTCGGCAACATGTACGCCGGCGAACTGATTTTCATGTTGATCGCTTTGATGGGTGGCACAGCCGCCATGTCATTGACTGGCATCTTGTTGCCAATTGGTCATGTGATCGCCGGCTCTATTTGGGCCGTCTTCCATATCTTGATCGTGGCTTTGCAAGCCTTCATTTTCATGATGTTGACCCTGGTCTACATCGGTCAAGCGCACGATGCTCATTGAGCGTCACAAGTTAGTTTTTTTCTCAACCTTTCCATCAACATCTTAGGAGCAACAATATGAACGGAATGGAACACGTCCTCGGTTACGTCGCACTGGCATCTGGCCTCATCATCGGCATGGGCGCCATTGGCGCTTGTATCGGTATCGGCATCATGGGCAGCAAATACCTTGAAGCTGCTGCGCGTCAGCCCGAGTTGATGAACGAACTTCAAACTAAAATGTTCTTGTTGGCTGGTTTGATCGACGCGGCCTTCCTGATTGGCGTTGGTATCGCCATGATGTTCGCTTTCGCGAACCCGTTTGTTCTGAAGTAATTCCTGCAACAACCATAAGAAAGGTGTT
>Ga0214919_10007891_pt1 | contig 14223 bp, 12 predicted proteins | sample LL1503_MetaG_FD_177994 | JGI IMG/M metagenome (GOLD analysis project Ga0214919, IMG submission 177994) | Freshwater microbial communities from Lake Lanier, Atlanta, Georgia, United States - LL-1503 | ecosystem: Environmental > Aquatic > Freshwater > Lake | place: USA: Georgia | collected...
CGTGGCGGCCCCAGCCCTTTTTCTGTGGCATGGAAACCTCGATTTGCAGCTGGTCTCGTTTTCGGTTCAGTGTCGTGGTTGGGTTTTGCCGCGCTTGACCGTATGCCTGGCGCGTTATACATCGTCATCATTTACACCTACCCCGCAATGGTTGCCGTTGGTGCATCTCTATTAGGAAGACCGACATCGAAACATGTGTGGATGGCAGTTGCCATCACTCTCGTTGGTATCGCACTTACAGTTCCCGAAGTACTTGATGGTACCGGGGGGGCAACTGTGCTTGGACTCATTCTGACTCTCGGTAATGCAGTGATGTATGCCACCTACATGATCTTCAGCGAACGTTTAGTGAGAGGCGATCAAGCTGGTGACGGTTTGGTTGCATCCGCGTGGAGTTTGACTGGTTCATTGGCGTTTGCGGCCATTATTGCAGTGATCAAATGGCCACCCAACTTTCCAAACAGCTTCAGCGGGATCGGTTCGATGTTTGGTCTAGCCCTCATCAGCACAGTGATCGCGAGCATGGGATTCTTCTTGGGCGTACGTCATCTTGGTCCGGCTTCAGCAGCGCTTGTGGCAACAACAGAACCAGTTCTTACTTTGATTTGGGTTGTCGTCATTCTTGGAGATTCGCTCAAAGCGATTCAGCTGCTCGGAGCGGCGCTTGTCATCGTTGGTGTGGTGTGGTCACAACGCACGCCAAGCGAATTTGCAGATGATGATCCCATCGAAGTTCATTCAACAAGTGCCTGAAGTTCGTCAACCCTCAATGCGATCAACGAACTCGTTGTATACGCCGGCAATGATCCACTTCCACCAGTGTTTGATGTCCACGAGATTTCCCAATCAACTGACACAACACCAACGAAGACTCCCCCATCGCGACTGACTGATGAATGTTGATAGGTATACATACATGGAGATATCGCTTCGTCCCCAACGGGCACGCTCCATTCAAGGCCGGACTCATTACATTCCATTACTCCGACTAACCCACCAGTCAATGTTCCGTCATCTTGAGTAACGAAACGAAGTCGAACCGGTGTTGCAGTCGTACGTGCCCACGCCGAACCAAACACTGTCGGCACCCACGCCATCGCCGTGACCGAATGCCACCAGTCAGTACTCGCCCACAACCACATCCCGACCTTCACCACGACATGATCAGTCGGTGGAGCAGTCACCACCGATGGTTGAGGTAATCGTCCTCTCACCAAAATCGCTGCATTTTGAGCTAACTGCACTGCTGACGGACGCGGAATCCACAGCAATGTCATTGCGCCACTAGGCGTATGTCGTTCATATAGGTCGTAACGAATTGAACCGACCAACTTGGTGATTCCAGTTGTTGATCCAATGCCACTGTCGTAGATGGTGGCCGGCACCCATCGATATCCCAATGAATCAGAACCGGAACTGTTCGGCGGTGACGATGTTTGAACACCTGCCCAAATCGAACCACCTTCGGTGCCGCCACTCCCAACTGGTGCGTCAACAGCAAGTACTTGGTGATGGATATCAGCACACACGATGACAAGTAATGAAACGACAATGCCGACCAGGCTCATGCGTCGAAGTTGCATAAATCCTCCTCGGTTGTCCAGCGAGTGGAGGTTCCCTTATTCCATAGCCATTGATCTTCAACCTTGACCAATGTGAATGTCACCAATGAACTCATGCTTGAGTCATCGAAAATGATGTCCCCGTCAACAAGCACAACATCGTCAGTGATGCAGGTATATACAAGTGCACTTGAATCCGAGAGAGCTTCGGTCTTGTCAATTCGATAGCGAATTGAACCGCCGCCAGTCGCCGTAATGTGAGCACTCCGACGTGTAGCAATTAATTGCTGAAGATCTTTGAAGATCGGGCTATTCACTTCGGTGAAGGTCGCGACATCACATGAATATGGATCTCGACCACACTCAATTCGTGCTTGCATCAATTGAGCGAATGAACTCTCAAGATCTGCAGCGACTGTCAAAGTGGTCGGTTCAATCTTTTCTGCGGGCACCGTTGTTGTTGAGCGAACGTTTGAAATTGTCTCAAGCAGATCAGGCGCTGTACCGGGCAGTTCACCAACGACGGCACCTGATGTTCCACCACACGCACCTAAAACCCACAGCGCTGTTATCAACCATTTTCGTTTCATCAATCTTCCCTTCGTGCCGACACTGTGGGACTTCGGAACCCCACAACGGTGTCGTTGTTAACGAAGATGACGAAAAAAAAACAGACGATCTATAGGTCATATGAACTAGTCATGAACTCGGTGGATCCACGTTCGTCTATGTCTTAGGGCCTTGACGAAATCTGTAAAACTCTCGTCATGGCTTCACCAATTTCACGTCGTATGTTCTTTGCCCTCAGCGCGTCAGTCGCAGTCGTGGCTTGCTCAAAAAGGGACTCTGGCACTCAAACAACTGAACCAGTCCTCAACAGTGATCCAACAACAGTGGCCCCCACGACAAGTCCAGTGCCCGTGTCGAACCTTGCCAGCGACCCCTTTACGTTGGGTGTTGCTTCCGGTGACCCAACGAGTGAATCGGTCATCTTGTGGACTCGATTAGCAATTGATGCCCTCAACGGTGGTGGCATGCCCGACGAAGATATTGACGTTCTTTGGGAAGTCTCAAGCACTGATCAATTCACCGACATCATTGCGTCCGGAATCTCAACTGCAGAAGTTCGCTTTGGTCACTCGTTACATGTCGACGTTCCTCTCTCGTCCAAAGAGGACTTCGTCAATTACCGATTCAAAGTTGGCGATTACACGAGTCCGATTGGTCGAACTCGGCTCGCATCAGCCGCGGGATCTACGACAACCCTAAAGATCGCTGCTGTTTCATGTCAGAACTACACCGATGGCTTCTACAACGCATACGGCGACCTCGTTGAACAGCAACCAGATGTCGTCACTTTCTTAGGCGACTACATCTACGAAAGTGGCGTCGGATCTCTTGAAGCAACAACAGTTCGACTACACAACAGTGATGAGCCCACAGATCTTGTTGCGTACCGAAATCGTTATGGGCTGTACAAAGCTGACCCGCTTCTACAAGCCGCTCATGCCAGTTGCCCCTGGATCGTCACGTGGGACGATCACGAAGTTGAGAACAACTATGCGAATTTGTCACCACAAGATGCGGCCGACACCGAGGGTTACGCCGCACGACGTGCCGCGGCATATCAGGCTTGGTGGGAACACATGCCAGTTCGCCTTGAGCCTCCGATTGATGAATCATTCAAGATCTACCGTCAGTTTTCTTGGGGTGACCTGATCAATATGTTGGTTGTAGATGGTCGGCAGTATCGCAATGATCAGGCCTGTGGCGATGCTGTTCTCAGCACACAACCTGCGTGTGATGAAGCACTTGATCCGGCGCGAACAATGCTTGGGGCTGAGCAAGAAAAATGGTTTTCGGAAAACATCAACGACACCACCAAAGTATGGAATGTCATGGCTAATCAAACAGTCATGACCGACATTCGTCTTGGTGCAGCCATTTTGAATTACGACCAATGGGATGGTTACGCCCCCGATCGAAATCGAATTCTGTCAGACATCGTTGATCAGGGAGTTGAAAACTTTGTCGTTCTCACCGGCGATATTCACCTTGCTGGTGTTGGCCAATTGACGACCGACGCCAACCCCACCGTGGCGATGGGTGCCGAGTTTGTCTCAACTTCAATTTCGTCTTCAGGCAATGTTTCAACCGACACCGAAGGACTCTTGATCGCCCTTCCCAACATCATTGATGCGGAGACTTCGCACCGGGGTTACACACTTCATACGGTGACCGCCAATGACTGGACGGCTGAGTTCAGAATTGTTGACAACAATTTGGTTGAGGATTCCTCAACGTCGGTGTGGAAGACCTTCAAGGTGATGGCTGGATCACCAGCCATCACTGAAATCTGAAGTTTTTCTTCGAGGTAACGATACGTCGTACTTGGAAAAGAAATCACCCGCTGCCGTCGAGACTGGTCTCGTCAACAGCGGGTGAATCAATGACTACTAGTTGTGTTTCGACATAGATCGAAACAGGCAACTATCAGGGGGTTGTTTCTACGGTTGTCTCTTCGGTCATGTCTTCTGATGCTGCTTCATCCATCGCGAGGCACTCTTCACCGATTTGATCCGTCACTGTTTGGGCTTTCTCAGATGCGCCAAGTTCAGTCACGTCTTCGACGTCCGACTCAATGTTGTAGCTCAAAATTGTGAGGTCTTCAGCACTCAAGGTCACCAATTTCTTAATCGCGCAGTCGACGTCGACGGTCACGCCCATACCGGCGGCCTTTTCTTCAAGCTGTGCAGCCAAAATTCCGGCAGCTGTGCCAACCTCGTTGGCGGAGTCGTCCCCACCACAAGCAGTAAATCCGACGAGAGCTGCTGATACAGCCAAAATTCCTAATACCTTTTTCATGTCGCCCCCCAGCGCGTTCGTCAAGTCTGTAATATGCGATTGCATATTACATTAGAAAGTTAACACAAATGGTCAAGAAAGGCTAGTTTTCAGCTTTTAAGCCTGGTCAGCTGCCGATGACGCAGTCAAAAGTTGTCTTAAGGGTCGCAATTCCCTCTTCGGAATTGTCCAAAGTTGTCATGTCAAACTAGGCCGAGACTAGAGCGGATTTCTCTTGCTTCGCTAGTTCTTTCTGACGACGTTTCTCAGCCACCTGCATGCGAATACCACCGGCGATTCCTTCAGGGTTCAAGATTGCCGTCACAATTAACAACACTCCACCGATGAGGGCCTCCCAACGACCAAACGAACCAAATACTTGATTCATAGCGAAGAAAGAAACCCCCGATGCTGCCGAAACACCTGCTGCAATTGCGCCACTGACGCTCGTAATGCCACCTAGATAAGCGAACGACAGTGCAGTCAGCGAGGCAATAGTTCCGTAGGAAAGATCAGAGACGGCTCCGAACCGGTAGGCCAGCAATGCGCCACCCATACCGGCGATAAAGGATGAGAGAGCGAACATCATCATCTTCACCCGGGTGTTGTTAATACCAATGGCCGCAGATGCCCGTTCGTTACTGCGAACAGCCAACATCACGCGTCCCGAACCACTGCGACGAATGTTGGCCACCATCAAACACAAAATTGTCAAGATCGCCAGCAAGAAGAAGGCAAAAACAGGTCGAGACGTTTTATTGCCATAAATGAGACCCAGGTTCCAGCCACCTAGTGATGGATTGGGGACCTTGGCTCCACCATTGTTCACCCCACCGATCACCCATGGTTGTTTGAAAACGAATTCAGCAATGGTGACACCACCGGCGAGGGTCACAATCGCCAGGTTGGTACCGCGCACTCTGAGTGCGGGAAGCCCAACCAAAAGCCCAAAAATCGCCGCGCCAACAGCCGCAAGAATCGGTGCGATTGGAAAAGGGATCGAGTAATTGCCCGCCAACTTTGACAGCGCAAATCCGCCAATACCAGCAAAGGCCATTTGTGCCAGCGATGTCTGACCGCCAAAACCAATCAGAACAACTAAAGACAAAGCCAAGACTGATGCAATTAACGAACTCATAATGGCGGCGCGCCACAGCGGTCCAAGGAAGATAATTCCGGCCGATGCAATCAGGAGTGGAGCGCCAACCGAGAACCGTGTCACATGAGCCAGCGGAACGAATGGCAATTTCCAACCCCCGACTGACCCTCTCTCCGGAAGGCGTTCGCCAGACACAATCATCGTGATGATGATGATGAGAAATGGCAGACCTTCACGCATTCCGTATTGAGGCCACCAACTAAAATCGAGTTGCATCTTGGTGAAGGTGCTTTGCACCATTCCGATCGCCACACCTGTCAATACCGTGGGCCAGAAATGTCGGAACTTTCCAATGAGAGCTGCACCTAAGGCTGGGATTAAAAAGCCGAAGGTAAAAATAGAACCATTCAACTGCACCAACGGCGCGGCCAGAATTGCAATCACGGCGCCGACCACCGATGAAATAACCCAGCCCGAGGCGGCCAAGAAATCTGGCGAATGCCCGAGGAGGACGGCTCCTTTTTCGTTTTCGGCCGCCGCACGCGTGGCTAACCCAAAACGTAAATACTTGCTGGCGGCCCACACGACGACCGTGATCACAAGCACGATTGCGAGCAACCACAGACCGTCACGCGGTACGCGCAACTTGTCAGTAATCGTTACTACCTCGCGAGGTAAAATTGGATCGACGCGCATCGCCAACTGATCGGGGAAACGCCGATCCTTCAGACCAATCATGACAATGATCAAACCCACACTGGCCACAACACGGGCCAACGCCGGAGCATCTCTCAACGGGCGAAAGATCAGCACATAAATCAATAAACCCATCAGGGCCGCAGTCAGTAAAGCCAGACTCAATGCCCATGTGAAACCGACATCATGATCGAAGCGGTAACGGTCTGGCAGTCCCGGAATGGGGAAAAGATATGCCCCATTCCGGAGTTCTGCGTAGACATAGGCACTCCACATTGCAATTGCGCCATAAGCAAAATTGACAATGCCAGAACCTTGATAACTAATCACGAGGCCCATCGCAAACCCAGCGATGATGGCCCCGGCCCCACAACCGAGCAACAAATAAAACAGATAATCAGTCATCGTAAAATTCTCCGTCTCATTTGTTGCTCAGCAGTGGTTAACAGGTCAGGGAAGAAGTGGGGTGCTGTCCCACAACTTGCCATCATCAACGGAAACGACCGCACCATCTTTGTATTCGGTCGCCTCAAAGACGTACGAACAAATTGACGGGTAACTCGGTGTGGCAAGACCACACTTGACAGGCGTGATGCCTCCGTACAAGAACAAGCCATCGGCTGACTTCAAGAAGTCGTACAGATTCTGACCGGTCATTTCGGTTCCACCAGCAACCATTTCTGCGGCGAAGTTGCGAAGCGACAACACCAAAACGGTACCCAAACCACCAAGACCAAGAGCACCGGTCTTGACGTCTGCAGGCTCAATACCCATTTCGCCAGTCGCCTCGTTCTTGATGAAAGGAGCAACAATCGTTTGCAGTAACGCCTTTTCAGGCGTGTCGCGCTCGGGAGTTGCACCAACGAATACCCAGTTAGTTGCGTCATCGCCCACTTGAGAAATGACGTCACTGTCTGAGCAAATGCTGGTTGTCAACACGGGCTTGGTGATACCAGCAGTGGCATAACCTCGAATGGTTCCGATACAGCCAGCGTCTGCGTAGAGCGAGATCAAAAGATCAGGATCATCAGCATTGGCAGCCTGCATCAAACCGAGGTAACCAGCATCGGTTTCGTTGTCTCCACCCTTGACGGCCTTCCAAGTAATTCCAGCCTTATCAAGCGCAGCTTCAACACCTGCGGCAGTCGAGTTAGCTCCAGCATTGTCAGCATGAATGATGCCTACAGTCTTGGCCTGATAGCGGTCCTGAGCGATGACTGCCATCACAGCAGTCGTCGTCGCATTTCCACCGGTCAAGAACAATGCGTTAGCAGTGAAGTCAGGCGGCAAGATCGGCAATACGCCGATAACCGGCACGCCAGCTGCTTCATAGGTTGCGAAGTCTGGGAACAAGTCCAACCCGAGAAGGATTAACTCGACACCCTTACCGACCAACTCTTGTGCACAGGCTTGTGACGTCTCTGGAGTTCCGCCAGCGACGCAGGTCTCAAGCTTGACTGGTCGACCACCAAAGCCGCCATGCGCATTCATGTATTCAAAACTTGCCTCGGCAAAACGACGAATGTCTGGAAAGTCGAGACCGTTGGGATTGCCTTCGGTGTTCACCATTCCGACCAGCATTTCTGGACCCGTCGGCGGGCCATCTTCAGGTGCCGGTGCGTCTGAAGTGCCTGGTGCGTCTGAAGTCATCGGTGCGTCGGTCGCTGGAGCTTCAGTTACTGCTGGCGTACTAGCACCATCATCACCACCACAGGCAACAAAGAACAGACCACCAGCAACAATCGCGGCGAGCGCACGTGAGCGCCGCCGTGATCCTGGAGTCCCCAAACTCATGGATCGTGTCATATTTCCCCCTCAGTTGTATGCCGCGGTTTGCGGCGCTTACTTAGTTGGCCACTGTGGCCGGTACCCAACTGCCGTGGAACCCAAAGGGGATTCGTGGCAATTGAACCGTTGCAATGGGTTCGCTGCTCATGGACTTGGCATCCATAATGACGAACTCACTTGCGTCCTTGTGTTGGTCATAGATGTATGTCATCAAATAACCATCATCTTCGGCTTTTGCACCTTCAGATGGAGCGAACACGACTTCGCCACAGGTGCGACCTTTACCGAGCTTGATTTCAGCGCACGTTCCGGCCTGACGGTCGTACTTCAAAATTGCGCCTTCGTCGACTTCACCAAAGCCTGCGTTGCCCATCGACATTTCATAGCCGTAACGGTGCTTCTTACCGATCACTGCGTCGTTGACTCGCGGGAATTCGGCTCCACGATCGTCGATTTGTTCTTCGGTGACTTTGCCAGTTGTGGTGTTGATCGTCCAACGCCACAAGTTGGGCGGCGGGAAGTCCATCGCATCTTTTTTCCAGATGTGTTCAAAGCGAGCAACATCAAGAATGATCTTGTCGCCCTCTTCGTAACTGTTCATTGGGTGGAAGACGTAACACGGATTGATGTCGTACCACTTGACTTGTGAATCGTTTCCGTTACGTGGCATCACACCAAGACGTGCTGGGTATGTGTCGCTCCACGTGATGGGCATCTTGCCTTCAATGGCCAAGTTGAGATCGAACACCGCTGGCAAGTCCATGAACACGACATAGTTTTCGGTGATGTTGAAGTCGTGCATCATGGTTGAACCAGTCACGGTGATTTCTTCGCGCTGCACCATTTTGCCGTCAGCCGATACACGGAAGTAGGTGAGGTAAGGAGGCAGTGGTGCGTAACCAAATGCCAACATTTCACCGGTTGTTGGACAAATTTTCGGGTGCGCAGTAAATGCACCTTTCAAGACACCGTTGTAATCGGTTGAACCAATGGTGTTGAGATTGCCATCAAGTACGTACGGGAAGTGTCCTTCTTCAAGCGCAAGAATCTGTCCGGCATGTCCAACCACATGTGTGTTGGCTTTCGAACATGTCATGTCCATCGTGACCGAGGGATCAAGAATGTTGATCGATGGATCCTTGATGAATGGTGTTTGCACATATCGGTTGCGATACCACTTAGCTGCACCATCTTGTAGACGAAGGCCGTGAATCATTCCGTCACCAAAGAATGGGTGATCGCTCATACCAGTCAATGGATTGGCACCATTACGAAGGTAGCGACCATCAAGCTCGGTAGGAATGCTTCCCACGACTTTGAGATCGGTCAGCGTGAGCTCTTCTTGGGTCGGACGACCGTTACCTTGAAGGTGGGCCGGGATTTCTTCAAGCATTGACATGTTGATTCTCCTGATTATGAAGGTTGATACTGAACAAAGGGTTGATTACTTCTTCACTGCTTCTGGTGATCGAGCCCACATCAATGTGGCATCGAAGCTCAGAGAATAATCGGGAATAAATTCCATGATCACGCGATGTGGTGAATCAAGGAACTTGCGGAACTCATCAGCAGCCTGCTGACTGTCGGGGCGCAAACGATTTGCGAACTCTGGATAAAACCAGTCTTTGGTGGCACGATCGTCGCGAATCAAGCAGTCGCCCTTATAAGTAACAGTCTTGCCACCACCAAGGCTCGAGCCGGTGCTGTTGATACATATTGATGATCGTGGGTTACGACGTAACGCCGGAATGCGCTTACGAGTTTCGGCTGCGGTCAACCACAACTTGCCGTCCTTTGGAAGGTACGACATCACCACACCGAACGGCTCGCCTTTGCCGTTCACCCACATGAAGACGCACTCACCCAGTGAATTCACCAACTTGCTTTCAAGCTCTGGTGTGAGCGCACATTCGGTGAGATCTTCGTAACTGTCGTGATTGGACATTGCGTTCCCCTGAACTAACTCGTTGATCAATATGTGACGACAGTAACATGCTTGTCAAGCCATATCTACCCCTCGTAAGTTATTTCCGTGGACCCTGCAGTCCGTTCCACATCAAGTCGCTGATCTGGTCGGCTACTTCGTCAACGGCCCGGTCGGGCTGGGTAATCCACCACACCGAAATCATTTGCAGCATTCCGACGATGGCAAACGACCAGGCGTCAGCCACTTTGGGGTCGTGACCTTGGCTTTTGCGCCAATAGGCGAGGGTTTTAGCCAAAGGAGTCGTCGAGCGTTCGGCCAATGACAGGCGTCCGATGGCGGTCTGTTCAGTGTTTCCACCCGTGACATATAAGAAGAGTTCACGATGTTCGGCCACAGAAAGCAGGTTTGCCCGCACCAGACGACACAAACTGGCCTGATTCAACGTTTCTCCGGCAATAGCGCCCTCGGTTGCTTCAAGCATTCGGTCTGAGAGCCGTTCGGCCAAGGCATCGGCTAATTCGGCTCGCCCTCCAACCCGGTCATACACAATGGGCTTCGTCACACCGGCTTCGATGGCAACTGTTTCGAGCGAGGCCCCGGGCCCGTCTCGCTTAATGACCCGTTCGGCCGCGTCAAGCACATGATCACGATCGATCACCAATTGCCCACCAATTGGGCGACCAGGGCGACGCGGCGACGGAGCAGACATGGCGACAGTCTGCCCCACTATTGGCACCGAGCCAAAGATTTCTTCAAATTGCCCCTATCGCCAGGTTTCTTACTGCTGGTAACTTTCACCCAGGTTCAAAATGCAATGGGGGAATTCTGATGAGTGGATTATTCGATCTTTCCGATGATGTCGCTGTCGTGACTGGCGCTGGTCGAGGTATCGGCGAAGGTATAGCCAAGACTTTGGCCGAGGCCGGCGCTGCGGTTGTGTGTGCGGCTCGACGCGTTGACGAAGTTGAACGAGTGGCCTCAGAAATTCGTGCTGCTGGCGGACGCGCTATCGCCATGCCAACTGACGTCACCGACAACGCTGCGGTTGAAGCTCTCGCGCAAAAAGCCATCAGCGAATTTGGCCACCTGGATATTTGGGTGAACAACGCCGGTGGTTCGCCGATTCAAGCACCACTCACCAATCTTGATCCCAACGAATGGGATGCAACGATGCGACTCAACATCACGTCTGTTTGGGTGTGCACCAACGTCGCGGCGCGACTCATGCGCGATGGCGGACGCATTGTGAATATTTCATCGAAGGCTGCTGTCAACACTGTGATGGGTAGTGGTCACTATGCGGCCGCCAAAGCCGCAGTGAACTCACTAACAGTCACCTACGCAAAAGAACTTGGCCCGCGCATTCGTGTGAACTGCATCATGCCTGGTGCAGTACCCACCGAAATCATGATGAAGGCATTACGTCTTGAAGACGATGACTTGCCAAAACTTGAAAAAATGTTGCGCCTGCCAATGCGCCGCCTAGGTACACCAGAAGATTTAGGACAAGCGGTTTTGTATTTCGTTTCTCCCGCATCTAGTTGGGTCACGGGTCAAGTCATCGGAATTGATGGAGGTTTGTGATGACCGAGTTAAACAAGAAAATCGTTTTGAAGAGTCGTCCCGCTAATCGCCCAGATGATTCAAACTTTGAATATCGTGAAGAACAAACCGCCGAACTTACCGGTGGCATGTTGCTGATCAAGGTTGATCTTCTCGGAATTGATGCGTTTATTCGCACCACATTGAATGAAGGCAGCTTTCACCGCGGCGCCGAAATTGGCGGAGTCATTCCAGCTCTCGGAGTCGGAGTTGTTCTTGAAAGCAAGGCAGAAGGTTTTGCCGCTGGCGACCATGTCTTTGGACCGTTGTGTTCACAAACTCATGCAGTGATGCCGGCGTTCACAATGAAAAAGATTGACACGACCGTTGCACCAGCCTCGGCCTATCTCGGTGCACTCGGTTTAACCACTGGTCTCACCGCATACTTCGGAATTGTTGATGTCGGTCAAGTGAAGCCTGGCGACACCGTTGTTGTTTCTGGCGCAGCCGGAGCGGTCGGATCAGTTGCTGGACAGATCGCTCGCCTGAGTGGTGCAAGCAAAGTCATCGGTATTGCTGGTGGCGCGCATAAATCAAAGTTCTTAGTTGATGACCTTAAGTTTGATGCGGCCATTGACTACAAGAATGAGAATGTTGCCGAACGACTCGATGAATTGGCTCCCGATGGCATCAACGTCTTTTACGACAATGTCGGCGGTGACATTCTTGATGATGTGTTAATGCGCATCGTTGAAGGCTCACGAATTGTTATCTGTGGCGGTATCTCGCAGTACGAAAACATGGGCGATGTTCGTGGGCCAAAGAATTACATGAAGCTTGCTGAACGCCACGCCCGAATGGAGGGCTTTGCGGTCTTCCATTTCTCCGATCACTACGCTCGCGCCGAGAAAAATCTGGCCGATTGGCTTCGTAGCGGCGAACTAGTCGTCCGCGAGCAGATTGAACAAGGTGTTGAGAACTTCCCTGCCGTCATGAACTTGTTGATGACGGGCGGCCATTACGGCAAATTGCTTCTCAAGGTGTAGTCCCGAACTTTTCCAGCGAGAATGGAGGGTGTGAGCAGCATCGTCATCTCCGAACTCGAATACGCACCTCCCGGAGCCGACCAGCTTTTCTTTGATGTGAGTTTTGGTGTTGCACCAGGAGAACACGCCGCATTGGTTGGCGCGAACGGCGTTGGCAAGAGCACCATTCTCAAAATCTTGACTGGCGAATACGAATGCGATGGTGGTGACTTCACTGTCAATGGCACGATGCTGTCAATGACTCAAGACGTCGGTATGTCGAGACCCACCGACACTTTGCGTGAAATGCTGATTGAGGTAGCGCCCACCGCATTGCGCGCCGCTGGTCGGGCACTGGTTGCCGCCGAAAAAGCACTTGCTGATGGCAGCGACGACGGCATGGGTTACGCCAACGCTCTCGGTGACTGGGGAGACCTTGGTGGATACGACCTCGAAACAAAATGGCAGGCTGCGGCTCAACGAAGTGTTAAGACTCCTGTCGACGATTTTTCTCGCCGCCTAGTGAGCGAACTATCGGGTGGAGAACGCAAGCGACTGGTTCTTGATCTGTTATTGACATCTGGCGCCGATGTTCTGTTGCTTGACGAGCCCGATAACTATCTCGACATTCCCACGCGTGGTTGGCTCGAAGAACAAATCAAAGCATGTAAGTCAACCATCTTGATGGTGAGCCACGACCGCACGTTGCTTGAACGTGTTGCAACCAAGATTGTTGTCATTGAAGGTTCGGGCGCTTGGGTGCATGGCGGTTCGTATCTCACATTCCCTGAGGCTCGTGCCAAGCGGCAAGAATTAATGGGCGATGATCTCAAACGTTGGAATGACGAAGAACGTCGACTGTTTCATCACATGAAGATCATGAAGCAACGCGCGGCTCAAAACTTTAAAAACGCGACGAAAGCCAACGGTGCCGAAACTCGTTGGGAAAAATTTGTTGCTGCTGGTCCTCCCCCGCCACCAGTTGCCGATCAACAAATTCATGTTCGCTTACGCGGAGCCGATGCGGCCCGTCGCGTCGCCAAACTTGAAGATGTTTCTGTTGGCAATTTGTTCTTCCCGTTCTCAGACGAAATTCATCACGGCGAACGCGTGGGTCTCATTGGTCCAAACGGAACCGGGAAGAGTCATTTACTTGCGGTCTTAAACGGCGTCACACCCGATATCGGATCAGTGACATTCGGACCACGCACGTCGGTTGGCGTGTTCACCCAAATCAACGATCGACCCGACTTCACGGGCCGTCAGTGTCTTGACATCATTCGCGATCGTTTAGTTGAAGACGAGAAATCGATGAAGGCGTTAGCTCGATATGGGCTTGTCAATAATTCACGCCAAGAGTTTCAGACATTGTCGGGTGGTCAGAAGGCTCGTCTCGAAATTTTGTGTCTCGAGATTGAGGGTCACAATGTTTTGTTACTTGATGAACCAACCGACAACCTCGACATTGAATCTTCAGAAGCCCTTGAACGAGCACTCGACAGTTTTGAAGGCACGGTTGTGGCGGTGAGCCACGATCGAACCTTCTTAGCCAAGTTTGATCGTTTCATCATGATCAACGATGACGGGGACGTCTATGCCTTGCCCGACTACGAGATTGCCATGACTGGACTGGCCGAGCCCACCAAACTGGCCACCGTACGTTTGGCCAAAAAGCTGACATGAAGCGGGCCAAGCGGCCTGAAAATTGAATGTTATTCAGAGTTACTAAATAGTCGCAGT
>Ga0214919_10007892_pt1 | contig 14223 bp, 12 predicted proteins | sample LL1503_MetaG_FD_177994 | JGI IMG/M metagenome (GOLD analysis project Ga0214919, IMG submission 177994) | Freshwater microbial communities from Lake Lanier, Atlanta, Georgia, United States - LL-1503 | ecosystem: Environmental > Aquatic > Freshwater > Lake | place: USA: Georgia | collected...
TGAAAACCTTAAGTCATATTTCTTTTATTCCTAAATTCTTTCACATTGATTATCCCATTGAGCTTTCTTCTGAGTTGCTAAAATGCAAGGATAATAAAGCGGTGGAGAAATTGGGAATTGAATGGGGAATTCATCAGTCGATGGAATTAAAGAAAAATAAGGTGCCGTGTATTCATTATTATACGATGTCGAATTCATCTTCGGTAAAAGCCATCGCTGGCAAAGTTTTTTAACTCAATTCTATGAAATATCTACAGCTTGTAATTCTTCTTTTAATACCTGTTTTTTTTGGTTATTCTCAAGGTGTTAAATTAGCAAACGCTTTAATTATTGGTCAATTTGATAAAGCTGAAGATCGCTTTTCTATTGAAGTAAATGTTACTGAAATCTTTACTTCTTTAGGCATCAAAGCTATCCCATCGATCAACGTGATGAAACAAGGAGCTGATCCTTTAATTTTAGCGTCGGATACCATGGTAAACAACTTGAAAATAAAGGGATTTGATACTTATGTGGTTGTAAACGTGAAAGGATATGATCGTAAATTTAAGAACTCGAGCGCTGAAATGTCCCTGGAAGATGCCTTAAAACAAACCAGTATTTATCATTTATATAAAGATGATATTACTTCGATTACCTTTGAATTTAGTGTGTTTAGAAACGGAAAAAGAATTAATACGAACTTATTAAAAGTGGGAAATATTTCAAATCGGGACGATGTCTTAAAACGATTCAGAAAAAAAGCACCCAAACACCTATCTAAGTATTTCTTGGCTAGCTAGCGATTAGTTGTTCATCTGATAACTCTTTTCTTTTTGCTGATCGGACGGGTCCCCGTACGCACCACACTTAGGCGGTCTTTCGAATAATTTAATGAATTTAATCTGTGCATGTACCGGCCAATAAGTCGACGAAAACCAGTTCATCCTGCCATTTATACCGTTGTAATCTCGAATACCAATAACAGGTAGCGTAATGTTTGGAACCATCATCCAAGCGCGGTTAAAGCGAATTCCTACACCAATGGAATAATGAAATTGAACTTGAAACTTACGATGAAAGTCAAATTGCTGAAGGTTAATTCCATTTTGGTAGGCTTCATCGCTTCGTATGATGTTGTAGTCAAAATTAAATCCGATGGCATTATCAATAAAATACTTCCGTGCCTTTTCTATTTTTTTCTTCCCAAAATATACTAAGGTGTGAGCTGAAAAACGACCGTAAAGAAATCCGTTGGAAAACTTGCCGCTACTTTCCACACTTGATGTAATTTCGCCAAATGCATTGGTGTAATCAAGATTAGTGGTCTCTGCGCCACGGTATTGCTTGTAACCGATTCCCCAATCCGTGTAATCCAATAAGCGTGATTTTTTTAAGAATTTTATGGGAACCAAGCCTTTCCATGCTGGGAAATTTACCATGCCTATTTCCGCAAAAAAACCAAGTTTTCCGGCAGGATCTATGGTATATAAACCCCGCTGTCCGCCAGTAGTAGAATCGGTGAGCACAAAAGAGGGACTTTGACTTTTAGTCATTTGATACGTAGCGCCAATATTAAATTGGATCCCATCATTGGTAACGATAATGTAATCATTTCCCTTTGCACCCTTTTTAAATCCTCCTTGCGCAAATGATATACTTGGTAACAAAAGCGCTATCAGTACAAATTTTTTCATACGATAAAATTGAATTGTTTGCTTTTATCAGCTAATAGTTCCATTATTTCAGCGCTGTCCCAATCGTTTTCAATGCCAGGAATCGCCATGATTTCATCCATAATTCCATTTTGAATATTCCCTTGCTGGTAGGCAACGCTATACCTAATATTGCTGAAGGTAACTTGCGAATACAACGGCATCCATTGTTTTGGATACAAGGCACTAAATTTCGCTTCAATTTTTTTGCGCAAAATAAATGATGGATCACCAACGAAATCGCGCATAACAAAATAATTATCTAAGGATAAATCTTGCAAGGCATCGCCATCTGCTTTTCTAGTTCTGCTGTATTCCTCAAATACTTCCGGCCAATTTTCATTGTGTTTTTGCATTAATCCCCAAAGTACAGAACAATCTTCAAATCCGGCATTCATTCCTTGTCCATAAAAAGGTACGGTGGCATGTGCCGCATCGCCCATCAAGGCTACTTTCCCTTTGTGCCAAGGTTGACAACGAATAATCGCCAGGTTGGATAGGGGATGGTCTTCCCATGCATCCGCGATGTTAGGCATCATGGTGTAAAAATCGGGAAATACCTCCAAGAAAAAAGCGTTCACCGCTTCCCGTGAATTGAGTTTATCAAAGGCGTATTTATCTCCTTCGTGAGGCATAAAAAGCGTACATGTAAACGATCCATCTTCGTTGGCCAATGCAATCAACATAAAACGTCCTCGTGGCCAAATATGAAGTGCATTTTTATCCATTCTATAATTACCGCTTTCATCAGCGGGCAATAAGATCTCTCGGTACCCATCTGCAATGAAATTCTGACTGTAGGTAAAGCGCTGCATCTTTTGCATAGAATTGTAGCGAACATTCGAAAAAGCGCCATCTGCTGCAAATACCACATCGGATTGAACGCTGAATGATTCATTCGTTTTATTATTTGTCAAATAGACAATGCCCTTTTCTAAATCTACTTTCTCACAGGTGTGTTCGTAATGTATAGTAGCACCGCCATGCTTTTCAGCCACATCCATCATCGTAGCATTTACTTTTCCTCTCGAAACGGAAAAGATCGCTTCTCCGTCCTTACCGTATTGCTGATAATTTAGTTTGCCTTCGAGGTCGTGCATGACTCTTCCATACATTGGAATCGCTATTTTTCGAACCTCGTCCCCAACTCCTACCGCATCAAGCGCTGTCCACCCGCGAACGGATAAAGCTAGGTTAATGGATTTGCCAGCACTAATTTCAGCTAAACGGATGTCCGGTCTTCGCTCGTAAATGGTTACTTTATATCCTGCTTTGGCAAGGTATACCGCCCATAGCGATCCTACTAGGCCTGCTCCAATTATTACTGCGCTTTTGTGGTTGTTCATATTATTTTTGAAATAAGTTTTTACACTTGTTCAACACAAAATTAAGCGCTTTGTTCTTTTATTAGTAGATTGCTTCAGACAGTTATTCACAACATTTAGTTTGTTTTCTTTTTCAGCTGGTTTCTTTGCTTAGTTTTCGAAATTTCTAGTCTCTTTTATTACACTAAACCCTCCATTTAGCGCTTACGCAAAACAATTTGTACTTTTGTTTCTAATTTTTAGGTATGTCTGTTCATAAAAACGTAAAAAAGGTTACCACGCATACGCTTCACGAGATGAAAGCAAATGGGGAACGAATCGCTATGCTGACCGGCTATGATTTTTCTATGGCTCGCATTTTAGATGAAGCGGGAATTGATGTTATCTTAGTTGGGGATTCTGCTTCGAATGTGATGGCAGGTCACGAAACGACGCTTCCCATTACACTGGATCAAATGATCTATCATGGCGCTGCAGTAGTTAGAGCGGTAAGTCGTGCTCTGGTAGTGGTTGATTTGCCTTTTGGCAGTTATCAAGGAAATTCAAAAGAAGCGCTTTCAAGTTCGATTCGAATTATGAAAGAAACTGGCGCTCATGCTGTCAAAATGGAAGGCGGTCAAGAGATTTTGGAATCGATTCAACGAATACTTACGGCGGGCATTCCAGTTATGGGACACCTAGGACTTACGCCTCAATCCATTTATAAGTTTGGCACCTATGTCGTAAGGGCAAAAGAGGAGGATGAAGCGAATCGACTCATTGAAGATGCCTTGTTATTAGAAAAAGCAGGTTGTTTTGCCATAGTTCTTGAAAAAATACCAGCTGTCCTGGCAGAAAAAGTAGCAAAAATGTTACAGATTCCTATCATCGGAATTGGTGCTGGATCGGGTGTCGATGGGCAAGTTTTAGTGGCGCATGACATGTTGGGAATTAACAACGAGTTTAATCCACGCTTTGTTCGGAAATATAATGACCTTCACAATCAAATGTTAAAGGCGTTTAGTGCCTATATTTTGGATGTGCAATCGGGCGATTTCCCGAATGAAAAGGAACAGTATTAATACTGCAATGAAATTAATTTTCCTTCTTTGTATTTTTGCCTTGTTTGCCTGTTCCTCTGAAAATAAAAAAACAGTTGAACCCAAAAGTAAGCTGGCTTATTCACCTTGGCTTTCTATTACAGAGTCTGAGAAGGGGGTTTTGATAAGCATCACAAATCCGGATAAGATCACAGAAAAATTTGACTATTTTATTGGTGAAAATGGCCCTGCAAACGCTACAAATATTTCGGTAAGTCAGAACGGCCTTGCGGTTCTTTCCTCCACGCATGTGGGCATGTTGGGCTTGCTAAATGAAATTAATGCCATTTCAGCCGTAGCGGATAAAAAGTATATTTACAATAAGGAACTTAAAAATCGAATTAATAATGGGAAAGTAGTTTCCTTGGGACAAGAAACAGATTTTTCGGTGGACATGTTATTAAATTCGAATTCGAAATTAGTCGTATATAGCGCTTTCTCAGGAAAATTAGCCATCGATAATAAGTTGAAAAAACTAGGTATTATTACCATTCCAAATTTTGATTGGAGAGAAACGCATCCCTTAGGAAAAGCACAATGGCTATTGCTTTTTGGTTATTTAACGGGCAAACAAGACTTGGCTAAAAAGGAGTTTGCTGCCATCGTAAAAAGGTACAATGAGGTGAAAAGTCAATCGAAAAAATCGAATGTGAAAACTTTAGTGGGCAATTTAGCAGGGGATTTTTGGTATGCTCCGGCAGGCGGAAGTTACAATGCCACTTTGTTAAATGATGCGGGGGTAAATTATATCTTCAAGGACAGTGAAGGTACAGGAAGCTTGTCTTTGACCTTGGAATCCGTATTTAGTAAGTTGGATGCCGTTAGTTTATGGCTCAATCCTGGATTTATGAGTAAAGAGTTAATCGTTGCAAGTAATCCCAAAGCAGCTTATTTTCCGGTGTATTCCAAAGGTGAAATTTATTGTTATGCCTACGATATGAATCGTTTTTGGGAGTTGAGTGCGGTTCAACCGGATCTTGTGCTAAGCGATCTTCAACAAATTATTGATAAATTTAATTCAAACAAAAAACTACATTTTTACAAGAGGGTGGAATAACTATGAAATATCGCATTCATTTCTTTTTGTTATTTGCAGCGTTCGCCTTGGTGCTTATCTCGGTATTGCATCTGTTTGTCGGGAAAATCCCCTTGTCTTTTGCTGATTTCTTCGCGGCCTTCTTTAAAAATTCGCCTCTTTCTACGAATGAACTATTAATGAGGGAATTTAGAATCCCGAGATTGATCATGGCAATTGTTGGGGGTGGAGGTTTGGCCTTAGCGGGCATGTTAATGCAAACCTTGTTCAATAATCCCTTAGCCGGTCCGTATGTGCTTGGTATTAATTCGGGATCAAGTTTGTTGGTTGCGCTATCTACCTTAACGGGATTTACTTTTTTAGGAACTCAGCTAAATATCGTCTTTGCGGCAATCGTTGGGGCCTTCATTTTTGGGATGATTATCTTGCTCTTTTCGTTGTCTGTTAAATCCCATATTTCCTTGCTTCTTATTGGTTTAATGCTGGGTAGTTTTACGTTTGCCGTGGTGTCCATTTTGGAATTAAGTGCGGCGGCTGAAAAGTTCAAGTCTTTTGCCGTTTGGGGAATGGGATCCTTACAACAAGTAGAAATGTCCCAAGTCCCATTGATCTTACTCTTCTTTTTGGGAAGCGTACTTAGCTCGTTCTTATTGATAAAACCACTTAACATGCTAGTTTTAGGGGAAGATTCAGCTGTTATGCTTGGTTTGTCTTTGCGCAAGACTAGAATTCTGATTATTTCTGTGACCGCCCTTTTTACGGGATTGATTACCGCTTATTGTGGCCCTATTGCTTTTGTAGGGTTGGCTGTTCCTAATATCACTAAGTTATTGTTCCGAACGCAACAACATGCCTGGTTAATTGGTGGGAATTTAATTATTGGCGCCTTATTTCTGGTCTCTTGTGATGTGCTGATTCAATACCTAGAAGAAACGGTTCATCTTCCATTAAATGCATTAACATCCATTATTGGTGCTCCATTTGTGATCTTTATTTTGATAAAAAAAGTAACATGATTTGCTTTAAAAACACGCATGTTGGCTATAAAACTAGTTTATTTGAAATAAATGACTTGTGTTTATATACGGGCAAAATGTATTTGTTAGCGGGAAAAAATGGGACGGGAAAAACGACCTTACTAAAGTCACTCGTTCGCTCGGTTCCTTTACATGGCGGGCAAATTGAGCTAAATGGAAAAGACTTACATCAGCTTGAAAAAAGAATGCTCCCTCAACTTGTTGCCTTTGTGGAAAGTCGCTTCAATGGCATTCCATTCCTCACCTTAAAAGACTATATTTCATTAGGAAGATCACCACACACCAATGCATTTGGGCGACTAAAAGAAAGCGATATCGAGAAAACAATGGAAGTCATGACGCTTCTCAATATTAGTGATTATCAAGATAAATTTACGGATGAATTAAGCGATGGAATTCGTCAGTTGGGTGCAATCGCTCGCGCATTGGTGCAGGAAGCACCGATATTATTGTTAGATGAGCCTACTGCTTTCTTGGATTTTGAAAACAAGGATTTGTTGATGAAAACGCTAAAAGAAATTGCTGTTTCTCAAAACAAATGCATCATTTGTTCTTCGCATGATCTCGATTTAAGCATCGAATTAGCTTTGCCAACTTTAGCGGTGTCTTCCAAAGAAAATAAACTTGTTTTATTGGATTCCCCTCAAAACAAACAGGAAATTATCGGCCTTATTTGCTAAGTTAATTAACAGAAAATTTCTTGGTGGTGTAGCGCCCATTTTCATAAATCTTGAGTAGGTAAGAGCCTTTCGATAAATTGGAGCAATCAATTTTTAATTGATTTGAATTCACAGCTTCTTTCGTCAATGTCCTACCTGAGATATCTAAAATTTCATAGTACCCAAGGAGCTGTTTTTGAAATTCCACATGTAACATGTCATTCGTTGGGTTGGGATAAAGACTAAAATTTAGCTGTGCTTCACCAACGCCTCCTTGCAGGGTTATAAAATTACTGGTGTCGCATCCATTTGCTGACATAACTGAAACGGTAAATGTCCCACCGAAATCCATTGGAATCAAAATGGTATCATTTGTTTCACCTAGCATTATTTGTCCGTTGACATACCATTGGTAATAATCACCAGGTGTTGAGGTGCTCATCATTTGAGAATTGTCAAAGGTAATAAGTGCATTGATGCCCGGTTGGGCGCAAGTTGTTTGATTAACCGTTCCGGCCGTATTAGTTAAACTCGCCTGAAAATCTGCTAAGGCATAACAATCGGTATTTAATACATAATGTAACCAAGGATCTAAAATTTCAAAGGTTTTTTGCTGTTGTTGAGCACGCGTTATTGAAATTCCTTGCGAAGAGGTACTTTCTCCGAAGTCGCAATTGAAATTTGAATTGGCGAAATAACAATGAGCCCCACCTGTAATGCTCACGTACGATTTACACGATGACGCCAATCCTTGGTACATGGGAAGGTGATTGTCGATCGGGGGTGTTACACCGTCATTACTTCCTGAAAAAATAAGCGCAGGAACATTGATGTTTCCACACACCGAAACCGCTGAAGGATTCGTTTCTGCTGGGGCAAGACCCACAATTCCGGCAATCGAAGTATTGTTTTCAGCGGCAAGCATCGTGGCTCCTCCTCCCATCGAGTGGCCCATAATTACAACTTTCTGCTTTACTTTTCCATTGAATGGAGATCCAGCAGTTCCATTCAAAGCCAACATTTTTGTGGCAACTAAGGCCAAATCGTCTCCGAATTCCCCATGACTGGGAGCTGGAATTAAACTTCCCTCGGTACGCACAAACGCTAAGATATATCCTTGAGGGGCTAAGTGCTGCCAAATGTTAGCGTAGGCATCCCATCCCATCGCGAAACCATGTCCAAATACAATGACAGGAAAATTGGGAAAGGTGGCCACTGCGGTGTTTTCTCCCGCGAAATAGCTGGGATAGTAAATTTCCGTTTGAATTTGTCGGCCAGGGCCACCACCCGAGCCAAAGCCCCCACTGCGAGAAGGATCATTGAAGGTAATGGTGCTATGCCCGATTTGATATTGACCAATTATGCAAAAAGGAAGCAAGAGTAGAAGCAGTAAAATATTCTTCATGGATTGGATTTAAACTCAAATGTAATGAGAAAAATCCAATTTAATTTTAATGTTCTTTTGAAGCATCACTAAGCAAAAGGCAAAATTGAAAAGTACTTAATGTTACCTTAATAAACGAGTAATTTCATAGGTCAGATCAAAATGAGTGATTAAGGATGCAACTACGAAAATCTCAAGATAGAGAAACACGAGATAAATAAGTATGCATCTCCAGAGGAAATTATTTATTTTAATGAAAGCAAGTGTTTTTTTTAGATTACTCATATTCCAAATATGCTTAATAACAGCAAATTAAACATTAGTTACTCCCCCAATTCCCTTTATCCAAGCTTCTAAACTGGATCGCTTCGGCGATGTGATTAACTTGAATTTTTTATATCTTCATGTTTGCTAACAAAAAAACATAAAATTATTCGTTAATGCAACGTATATAATTTAAATTTACTGAGCAATGAGAGAGGATTTTAAGCTTATAATTGGTGTTATTGTTTTTGGTTGGATAGGTTATTGGATATGTCGTAGCATAGCTAACTTTATATTTGATTACTCGTAAAAAGATACTTACCGAAATAATCGCACCCATTTTACGTCCAATAAGAACTTGCTTATAAAGGCAGTTTTCGTTTTTTTGGAGCGTTAGTACCGTTATCTATCCAAGTTTGTACGTAATCAGAACTACCCCAATAAAAAAGATATCCATTTGAAACTACTACCATCGCACCACCCAAAGGAGTTGTTGGAGTTGTATTTATGGTAGTTTTTTCGGCATTCGCATAGGCTGGACTCACGGCATAAATTAAGAACCCTACTGAAAAGATAAGAAAAGACGAAGTGATCATTAGTTTATACCAATTGTGTGCTAAAAAAGTTTTCATAGTATTAGGTTTTAAGTTAGTATTATAATACTCCCCAAATCCAAATCAATAGGGATAATAAACTAAGTTACTATTTTTTTTTAATCGTCATGAGAATGATTAAAAAAAACTTTGTTTGCTGATTGGGTTTTTGTCCTAGATTTATTATTTAACAGTTACCTTTCCACATTAGTTACTCCCCCAATTTCCTTTATCCAAACTTCTAAACTGGATCGCTTCAGCGATATCCGTAGTTTAATTCTGGCATTACAACAAGACTTGATTAAAAATTAGTTATCATCAAAACAAATTGGGGTAATCTTTACAAAGGGGATGCCCTTTTTTTATTCGTTTTTTTATATCTTTAACGGAAAATCTATATGAAGTATCTACTACTCGTATTACTTGTTTTGCCTCTTGTTAGCTTCGGGCAAATTGTAAACATACCAGATGTTAACTTTAAAAAAGATTTAGTTGGTAATAAGGCAATAAATACCAATGGAGATAAAGAGATACAATTAAGTGAAGCAAGTGCCTTTAAGGATACTATTTATTTTTCTTCAGATGTCTCTAATTTAAAAGGAATAGAAGCCTTTATTGCTTTAACTTATTTGGATTGTTCTTTTAATAAACTCACCAGCTTGGATGTTAGTAAAAATATTGCTTTAACTTCTTTGGATTGTTCTTTTAATCAACTAACCAGCTTGGATGTAAGTAAAAATACTGCTTTAACTAAATTGACTTGTGGAGGCAATCAACTTACAAGCTTGGATATAAGTAAGAATACTGCTTTAACTTTTTTGGATTGTTGGAGTAATAAACTCAAAAGCTTGGATGTAAGAAAAAATATTGCTTTAACTTCTTTGATTTGTGGGAAGAATCAACTCACAAGCTTGGATATAAGTAAGAATACTGCTTTAACTTTTTTGGATTGTTTGATAAATAAACTCAAAAGCTTGGATGTAAGAAAAAATACTGCTTTAACTTATTTGGATTGTGGTGTTAATAAACTCAAAAGCTTGGATGTAAGAAAAAATATTGCTTTAACTGATTTGGATTGTTGGAGTAATAAACTCAAAAGCTTGGATGTAAGTCAAAATAATCCTTTAATTAATTTGCATTGTAATGATAATAAGCTCAAAAGCTTGGATTTAAGTAATACTGCTTTAGATTATTTGAATTGTGAAAATAATCAACTCACAAGCTTAGATGTAAGAAAAAATACTGCTTTAACTGCTTTGCGTTGTTCTTTTAATCAACTAACCAGCTTGGATGTAAGTCAAAATAATGCTTTAACTGATTTGGATTGTTGGAGTAATAAACTCACCAGCTTGGATGTAAGTCAAAATAATACTTTAATTAAATTGCATTTTGGTGATAACCAAATCACCAGCTTGGATGTAAGTAAAAATACTGCTTTAGATGCTTTGGATTGTTCTTTTAATCAACTAACCAGCTTGGATGTAAGTCAAAATATTGCTTTAACTGATTTGGGTTGTTCTTTTAATCAACTAACCAGCTTGGATGTAAGTAAAAATATTGCTTTAACTTCTTTGGATTGTTATAATAATCAACTCTCGAGCTTGGATATAAGTCAAAATAATGCTTTAACTTCTTTGGATTGTTATAATAATCAACTCTCGAGCTTGGATATAAATCAAAATAATGCTTTAATTAAATTGCAATGTGATGGTAATAAATTTGATTGTGATGCTTTAAAAAGAAAATATGGTTTAGATTAACCCCTAAACTACCATACCATCAATTTATTTTTCCACACTAGTTACTCCCCCAATTTCCTTTATCCAAGCTCCTAAACTGGATCGCTTCGGCGATGTGATTCACTTGAATTTTTTCATTTTCGTCGAGATCGGCGATGGTTCGTGCCACTTTTAAGATGCGTTCGAAGGCCCGCGCTGATAAGCCCATTTTCTGCATCGCTTGCTTAATCATTAGGTGTCCTTGCTCATCCGCCTTACAATGCAATTCAAATTCTGCTTGTGTCATTTGTGCGTTGCAATGGGTTTCGGTCGTTTCTAGGTAACGATTTTCTTGAATACCCCGCGCTTTTATCACCCTGGTTCGTATCGATGCGCTATTTTCATTTGGAATGGTAGAGGTTAATTCATCGTAGCTTACCGGCGTCACCTCCACGTGTAAATCGATGCGGTCTAATAAGGGTCCGGATATTTTATTTAGGTAGCGCTGTACCACGCCGGGTCCGCAAACGCACTCTTTTTCTGGGTGGTTGAAGTAGCCACACGGACAAGGATTCATAGCGGCAATTAGCATAAAGCTTGCTGGAAAATCGACTGTGAATTTCGCACGGGAAATCGTGATGAATCGGTCTTCCAATGGCTGTCTCAAAACTTCCAGCACGCCTCTTTTGTATTCGGGTAATTCGTCTAAAAATAATACGCCGTTGTGAGCCAGTGAAATCTCACCTGGTTGTGGATAGGTTCCTCCTCCAACTAACGCGATATCTGAAATGGTGTGATGAGGTTTTCGGAAGGGCCGCTGGGTAAGTAAGCCCCGGTTTATTTTTACTTTACCTGCCACGCTATGAATTTTGGTCGTTTCTAATGCTTCTTCCATCGACATCGGTGGTAAAATGGTGGACAATCGTTTGGCAAGCATCGATTTCCCTGCGCCTGGAGGGCCAATCAAAATTACATTGTGTCCACCTGCAGCAGCGATTTCAAAGGCACGCTTAATGCTAAATTGCCCTTTAACGTCTTTAAAGTCAACATCGGAAATCTTTTGCTGCTCATAAAATGTATCGGCCAGATTAAATTTACTTGGACTTAAGGAGCCTTTGCCATTTAAAAAAGAAACAACTTCCTCTATATTCTTTGCGCCTAGCACATCAAGACCAAGTACAACGCTTGCTTCCTTGCAATTTTCTAAGGGAATAATGATTCCCTTGTAGCCTTCTTTTTTTGCTTGTAAAGCGATTGGTAAAATTCCTTTGGTTACTTGTATGGATCCGTCTAAAGAGAGTTCACCAATAAGAATATAATCCTTTAGGAGAGTTGTATCTACTTGTTCGCTCACGGCTAAAATCCCAATAGCAATTGGAAGGTCATAAACGGAGCCCTCTTTTCTAATATCTGCTGGCGCAAGATTAACGGTAATTTCTTTTCCTGGGAATTTATAGTTGTTGTTTTTGAACGAGGCACGAATCCGTTGTTGACTTTCTTTTACCGAATTATCGGGAAGTCCGACCATGAAAAAGTTGATTCCAATGCCTAAATTCACTTCGATGGTTATGGTGGTAGCAGTAATTCCAAAAACACTGCTTGTATACGTTTTTACTAACATTTTATCTTAATTTTATTTGTTTCTTCCTTTAAGTTAGTGAAAAAGATGACTTGGATGCAAATTATTTTGATGCTATTTTATGTAATCACCTATTTATTATTCGCAATTAAGTAGCTTAATGGTCAAGGAGTTGAAACAATACTTGTAGCTTTGTTCAATGGTAGAAATTATGCTGCGAATTTGAAAGGTTTTAATGATTCTTTCTCGCTATTAGCATATTTCACAGCTTTATTTTAATAACATCTTTATCACCCTGAAGAAAATCGGGCAAATTTCCAGTATCTAAAATAGCAATTTTATACAATTGTTTTTTGATCCTGTTTAGTTGGATTTCATTGGGTATAAAATCATAAGAAATATAATTCGTATAAAACATTACGGGTATATGCCCATTTAATCGGATATTGGCATTAAACACCACATAATTATCATTGCCTAATTGAGTCTTTAGTTTATTTATAAATGCCATTTCTTTTAAATCAGCTATTCTATTACAATTGTCGTTAGGCTTCCAGTTTGTATGATAATTGGTAATTTTTTTAAAATTAAATAGAAATATACAGATTACTATTAGCACGATTATTCTAAAGTATAATTCCACTTTTTTGAATTGTATTTTACTTTTTATGAATAGTATTGCCGAGTCAGTTAATGAGCCTAATCCCAAAAAAAAGAAAGGAGAAACAATTAGACAAAAGGCAATCATTTTTGTTTCAGCGAAAGAATAAAATACATACGTAATAATTATTGAGGATAAAATGGTCACTTTGAAGATTGCTCTTGTAGACTTTTTGACAAGGAAAAATAAACCAAGTACTAAAAGAACAGGGACTAATGTACCTGAACCATAAATGTCTTTCATGGCATTTAAATGAAACCACATGCTCCCTCCATGTCCGTCTAATGGCTCGTTGAAATGTCTTAAATTATGTAGGTATTCATTTTGAGTTTCCATTGGAAATCTAAAAAACAGGTATATCTGCCATGGAATAAATACAAGTAACGAAATTACACCTGAAATAATAAGTGGAAAGTATGCCTTAATGTTGAGCCAATTTTTCTTCTCTTCAATACCCAAAGAAATGAACCAAGTGGCGAACACTAACAAACCCGGAAGCCATTTAACAAGCACAGAACATCCAGCGAAAATACCGATTACTATAAGCCAATATTTCTTTTGAGAATGGGAATATTCAAACCATGCCCAAAAACTTGCAGTAACGTAACACAGGAAGATGAGATCATTATGATCTGTTGCAAACTTCCCTGCAATCATCTCCAATGGGAAATAAGCCACAGTAAAAAATAAAGCGCCATAATAGCCAACATTAGCAGAATTTGAAATTTTTCCTATTCGATAAATCATTATGGTGGCAACAGAATGCATGATAATGCTTGGAATTCTAATGGCCATCTCATTAATGCCAACTATTTTTAAACTCAAGGCCATTTGCCAAAGAAACAATGGTTGTTTATGAACCCAAATATGGTTGCCAGTCCAATTTTTATAATCGTACTCTAATAAAGGAATAGAATAAAGTGTTGGTTTAAATGGATTATTCATCATGTTCTTTGCAACAAGCGCGTGATATTGCTCATCCCAAATAATCAAGAAATGGTCAAGGTTAGCGATGAAATATCCTAGTCCTATTGAGCCTATAAATAAAAGAACCAAACCTATTCGTTTTTTATCAATGTGATACGTAATAAGCGACAGAATAATAAATAGTGCACTTATTATTAAAGGAATAATCTGATCGTAGGTATAATAATTTAAATTCATTAATAGGATCAAATTTAAGTCAGATAGTTA